>PVBE012311525.1_pt1 | contig 89814 bp, 78 predicted proteins | sample 1631181 | NCBI WGS metagenome assembly PVBE01 (sample SAMN08397723, study PRJNA350692) | Marine metagenome, whole genome shotgun sequencing project. | isolation source: water | place: Pacific Ocean | collected 2012-04 | reverse complement strand
GTTGATCCTTGCGGAAGCGATTCTGAGCTTCCTTGGAGCCGGTGTGCCACCGCCCACCCCGACTTGGGGCGCGATGGTCGCCGAGGGCCGTGACTACCTGGCATCCGCCTGGTGGATATCGTTCTTCCCAGGAGCCTTGATCTTCTTGCTGGTGATGTCGCTGAATTTCATCGGTGCCTGGTTCAGGGCCAAGTTCGACCCCAGGCTCCGGAACTCGGTTTAACGGCGAGGGCGCAAGCCCACCAACGTAGACCACGGTAATACCGGGAGGGCCACGCCATTACGGCGTGGCCCTCTTGATTTGTCTGACATTCGTTGACGCGCCTTATGACGTAAGAAGGGACGAAATGTGGCCGTTAGAGCCGGACATCCTGACTGCTGTCCGGCTGCGTTCCGAGGCTCTCGAAGGTTGAGGAAGTGCAATTCCGCAACGGCGTATTGGTTCCTACTGAAGGCCGGGTGCCTCAAGTGTCCTGACGTAGTTGATCAGATGCCAGATCTCGTCATCCGTTAACCCGGAGACGGGTTCCATAGCTGTACCGGCCACTCCGATCCGGATGATCTCGAATAATTCGCCCTGCGTGTGTAGTGGCACGTGAACGGGGAGATTGGCCGGTGGCGGGTACAGGGAGACGGATCCAGCGCCGTCACCCTTGCCGCCCTCGCCGTGACATACGCTGCAAACCGCCTCGTAAGCCACTTTGCCCTTTGCTAACGAATCTCCATCCGGTACGAACGGATTTGTCTGGAGGTAGACGCTGACTGGTGCGAAGAACTGAACCCAGACAATGAGTCCGGCGCCGATCGCTCCCGCCGCCGTTCCCGGGGCCATGAACATCACCCCGCGCCGTTCATACCAGCCGCCAAGAGGTACACCGACCGCGAGTAACACGACACCGATCAGTGCGATTTCCACGCCCAGTAGCACCCGGCCCAGGTCTTTATCCGGCCGTATAGCACCACTGTTCGATCCGGCGCCTGCCAGAACCTCGAAACGGAACGCAGCGCGCGCGTCGAATCCGCTGAGGCGGGTGATGTCCGCCTCGATCTGCCACACGCCTACCAGGGCAATTACGGCATCGTTCAACACCCAGACGCCATTACCGACGTTTTCAAGCGGTACCGGCAGCTCGCCAAGGTCCTCTTCCAGGAAGCTGAGCCGGACGCGAACGTCCGTCGCATCGGTCAGGGGAGTGCCATTGCGATCTGTCAGGGAAATCCGAACCTGATTACGCCCGGTTTTTGCCGGCTCCACAGCGATGTCGATTACCACGTTTTCCGAGATCGTGTCTCCCACGAAACCGTTCGGCAGTCCTCTGCCCTCCCGGGCCGCGACCTGGCGGGCGGGTTCCATGCTGGTCATCACGCCGGCGAGCAACAGCACAAACAACGCTATCACCACCTCCCCGATCACGGTGCGGGTCAGCCACCGGCTCGCGTTGTCGTCACGGGCCAGCCGGTGGCGGATCCAGCGATGGTTGATAGCGGCAAGGACAAGCAGCGGGATGATGATCGCCGTTTTGACGATCAGGGTGATGCCGTACGGTACGCCCAGGGACGGGATGGTTGTGACTTGCGCCCAGGCGCTGAACAGCCCGGACACGGCCAGCAACGCCGCCCCGACGATCGCCACGACCGAGAATCGAGGGATGGCCTCTGCGAGGAACTCACGCCGGTAACCCGCTTCGACGCCCCGGAGCGCCGGAAGCACCGCCAGGCCGAGGTGGATCAACCCGCCACCCCACAGCGCTGCGCCGAGGAGGTGGAGGTAGTTGGAGAGCTGTGCAGGAAATGCCAAATCCGGCGTCGCGCCGGCATGGCTGACGAACGTGATGGGCGCCAACAATAGGAGAGATGCCCCGAGCGCCGCATAAGCTGCGTAGTCCGCCTTAACGGCGTTGCCCCCATCAGGTCGCTCTGATCGGCCGTTCCGTCGCACGTAGCGCGTTATCAACGCGGCAGAGAGGACCAGGAAGAAACCTGCCCGCCACAACCACGACCGGCCCCAGTCTGTCTCAAGCGTGTCGCACACCGGTTCGCCCAGCGCATCAATCCAGGAAACATCGAAGGTCGATCCGGACTGCGATAACAGCTGGCCCAACGAGGAAACGCCCAGGACCAATATCCCGGCCAGGTACAGCCACCAGACGCGCCGCTTCACCGTGATGAACGACACTCCACCGCCTATCACACTCAGAGCTACACGCCACACAGCAAGTTCCAGTACGAGACCCCCGGCGACGGAAAGGCTCCCCAGCAGAACGAGCCAGCGCAGATAGGGTTCCTGCGGATTGGAGAAAGTGGGCTGAGAAGGCAACTCAACTTCGCCGGAGATCGCCTCGCCGACCGAGAACAGGAATGATCCCCTGACCCGGTGTCCATCCACGGTCGAAACGTTGGCCCATGACACGGTGTAGGTGCCGTTGTCCAGGTCTGGAAGTGAGACGGACACGGACTCTACGGGGTTGCCCTGCGTGGTGACATCGTCATGATCAACGCTATCGCCGCGTGCATTTAAAACCCGGATATCGGCAAGATCCGGTTCGATACCCTCTGAGAACCAGAGGACGATGCGTTCCGGTGATTCAGGAAGCTCCGAGTTCGGCGCGGGTTCCGCCCGGCTCAGGTTGGCGTGCGCCGCGACATCGCCAACCGGCCGGGCCAGCAGGAAGAACACTGCGGCGGCTAGACCGATCAGAGGGAACAGCCAGCGCCTTGACGACCTACCCATTTTCAACGGCGTCGGCCGCGCCGGTTCCGGGACCTGCCCTTTCCTTTTTTGTTTCGAGCGCCCCGGAACGACAGCAGAGTCAAACCAACGACCAAACCGCCGAGCAGGCCGAAAGTGATTATCTCGTCCGTATATCCTCCCCCTCCGCCTACGCCGTGGAGGAGGAGGCCCGGGGTGCGCTCGAACATCGTTTACTTTCTCCTGAGGCCTAACGTCAGGCCACCGGCGCCAACGGCGAGGCCGCCGATGCCGATAACGATGGCGATGATAGCCAGTGTCTGGGCGGAAGAAGCGTCGTCCGACGCGGCTTCAGCAGCAGTCTCTGCAAGTGCCGCCGACTCCTGCGCTCCCCGAGCGGCGCCCTCGATTTCTCTCGGCGCCGAAACCTCCAACGGGAACTGGATAGAGGCCTGTGTCTGGATGTCATCAAACGTCCCCGGTCCAGAATCGAATTCCAGATTGATCTCGGTCTCCTGGATCTGTCCGGTTAGGTGGAACGTGTACGCGCCCGGCGCGGTCGGGATCATCGGAGCGACGTAGTGGCCCGGGTCCAGGAATGCGGCGGTAAGCGTCAGGGTCTGGGAGGTGTTTGTCGGGATGTGCGTGACCTCGACCTGCAGCGCCCCGTCCAGGCCCTCGAGCGGGCCCGTCGGCTCTGAGGCTTCTTCGTGGCCGTGTTCGTCGCCTTCGTCTTGCTCCATTGACATTTCCGGCATCTGACCCTGGCCACTGTGAACGGCCTCCACGGTGTCACCCGCGTTGTGCCAGACCACGGCCGAGCCCGGGCGAACCATCACGTTGGCAGGTGAATACCCGGTAGCCGTGACCTCAATCTCGACGTCGCCTTCGGGAGCGTCCTCCGTCACCATCACCGTCCCACCGAGCTCCGGGCTCAGGTGGTTGTGATACGGCACGGTTGAATCTTCCAGCCCATGTCCGAAGATGAACGAGTACTCCTCGCCCGGGTTGATTGTGCCGCCTTCAAACAGTGCGCCCGTGGCCGTCTCTAACGGGCCACTGATGCGCACCGACACGGCGTTCGGGAATCCCTCGTATGCCGGCTCTGTCGCCCAGCCAACGATGTAACTGAAGTCTCCGGCGTCACGGGATTCGTGCGCCGCCGCCATGACCGCCGTGACCGCAATAAGTCCGATCGCGACGACAAACGTCAGGGGTAATTTGAATCTAGAGATAATCGCCACTTCTGGCTCCTTCAATAAAACCGGCGCGCGTCGGCACGCCATCGATGCAACTAGTGGTTGCGAATCTGTCAGAAGGAGCTAGGCGATCGGGGGTCGCACGAGTTGTATGCCCGTAAACCCGGACGGAGGATCGTCGTCCGTGACGATACCGACGAACCGGAATGCGACGTTTCCATCGCCCAATCTGATGGCTGCCGAAGGGACCACGTTGTCTATGCTCAACCCCGTCGCATCGCTGTCGCCCGTAGCGAGCACAACCACGGCACTTATATCGTCCGCTTCGTGGCCGTGTGGGACCTCAGAGACGTGACGGTGTTCCGGCTGTATCTCATCCAGGAACACGTGGCCGTGGGAAGCCTGACGCTCGGCGAAATGGTGGTCGAGAACAGGGGCGACGATCGTCGTCAGCAGAGCGACGATGGCCAGCAGGACCATCGTCGTCATCGTTCCTGTTCGCGTCAAATTCAACCGAGGTGACCCCTGATCGCGGCAAATCGAGGATTGCCAGTGCTTCTGGATTGGCGAGCGTCCTGTCCGTGAACGTGAATCCAGACACCAGAGCACGGGCTGTACAGCCAGCCATCCCGTACGAAGGGTAGTGGTCGGTTGGACGCCCGTAAATAGGCAATCCCTCACGCGCCCGCTTTCCGTACTTGTCTGTAGATCGGGACGCTGGATGAAGCATCGAAGAGGGATATGGGACGCATTGGCGGATTCAAGTTCGCGCAGCATCGGTGGGGGGCCGGACATTTCGCCCACCGGCCTACTTGGGATTCTGACTTTCCTGACGATGGCGGCGACGCCGTAGAGCGTAGAGTAGACGTGCACCCCGGTCGAGCTGATGATCTGTCGATCCTCAACCACCCCGAAGTAGTGCCCGACATCGAGCATCGAGGCAAATCGCTTTGATCTCGCCCCCATCAAACGCCCTGAACCAGCGTGTGTGTGGCCAGAACACGTCATCCAAGTCGCCCATGCTGTAGACGTGCGTGTACGGCTGCCGGCGCAGGTAAGCCTCGATCCCGTCGCGATCCCGTAGTTCGGCGAAATTCATCCCCTGATCTTACCGGCGCACGCGTCCGTCCAGATAAATCGGCATGCTCACGGCCTCATCACGCTCAGCGCACTGCTCCTCACGGATTCCTCACATTGCGCTTGTCAACGTGCCGCGGGTACCGACAACCGGAATCCCTGAGTGATCGGGAGTACACGATGGATCTAGACGCACTGGCAAAGATGGTTTTGCACGGCGATCACATCGGCGCCGAACAGTGGACCGTTGAGGCGCTGGCGGAGACGGTCGAACCGAAGGCGATCATCGACGGGGCGTTGATCCCTGGCATGGACGAGGTAGGACGCCGTTTCAAAGGTGGCGAATACCACCTGCCCGAGGTGCTGATCGCGGCCCGGGCTATGAAGGCCAGCTTGAAGCATGTCCGGCCTCTGCTCAGCGAGGCGGACGGGCCCAGCATCGGGCGCGTCGTGATCGGTACGGTGCAGGGCGATCTGCACGACATCGGCAAGAACCTCGTTTCGATGATGTTGGAGGGCGCCGGATTTGAAGTACTCGACCTTGGGGTGGATGTTTCTCCTGAGGCGTTCGTTGAGGCCGCAGAGGACGAGGATACGCGACTGGTGTGCCTGTCCACGTTGCTGACCACGACCATGCCAAAGATCGCAGAGACGGTGAAGGCACTGGACGCAGCGGAGCTTCGTTCCGGCCTGAAGGTGATGGTTGGCGGCGCGCCGGTCGACCAGGTGTTCACCGATCAGATCAAAGCGGACGGATACGCCACTGACGCGCCGGCCGCGGTGGAGCTCGCCAAGTCTCTTCTTGGCGTCGGAGAAACGTCATGACAGACACCGGGCTAAGCGACACCCTCAAGAAACACAAAGCGTTCTGGGACCGGGAGCCGGGAACGGGCCCGCTGCTCAACATGGCGTCGGTGGAAGGCCGATCGCTGTACGCACCGCTGCAGGGCGTGAGCATCCCGCTGGCGGACGGCACAATCCTCTCGACGCAGGGCGACCCGCTCACGCCGGATATGATCGATCCGACGCTAATATTGAACGCCGAAGAGTTCCCGGCCCGAGAAGACTCCCACAAGACAGACGGTCCGCTCACCGTGGATGACCTGTTTGTGACAAGAGCCCCGTTCGGGAAGATACCGTGGGTGGAAGCCATCCTTGGCTGCCCGGTGGTGCCCCGATTGGACACGGGCTCGATCTACTCGGCGCCCTTCCTGGGCGCCGTCGAGCTATACGACACCATCCAGTCCCCCGAGCAGAGTCCGTGGCTGGATCTGCTGAAGGCGTATACAGGCGCTCTGGTAGAGGATTCCGGCGGCAGCTATCAGATCGCCCAGTGCCTGCAGCGCGGGCCAACGGACCTGACCTCCGCCGTGCTCGGACACACGCGGATGTGCCTGGCGCTGTACGACAATCCAAACGAACTGAAGGCGCTGGCCGAGAAGTGCACCGAAACCTTCATCGCGGTGGCGAAGGCCCAGCAGTCTCAGGTGCCAGCGCTGGAGGGCGGGTTTAGCAACCCGTTCGGCGTCTGGTCGCCCGGTTCCGTGGTGCGGACGCAGTGCGATGTGGCGTCTTCGATCTCGTCGGATCAGTACGAGGAGTTCTTCTTCCCCTACGACACCGAGATCTGCAAGAACTTCGACTACTCGGTGGTACACCTGCACTCCGGCTACCTGCACCACATGGACGTTTTCCTGAAGGAGCGCTACCCGACGGCGGTACAGGTGTCATTGGACACTGGTTCCACTCCGTACACGGTAAGCGACCTGATCCCGGTGTTCTCCCGGGTGCTTGAGTCGAAGCCGCTGTTTGTTCAGGGGGACATGACTCGGGAAGAGCTAGATGAGCTGCTCGGGGCGCTGCCGTCACGTGGCCTGTACGTGTCTCCGCGGCGGATCTTTGACGACTAGGGGCTGAGCCCGGCGGCCAAGAAGTAGTCCGCCAAGAAACGGTCGATGTACTCCGGTACCGTCGCCTCATTCACGCGGTCGAACACCGGCATGTAGGGCTTCACGTTCAACACCGGTGTCCCGTCGATGGCGTCCAGTTCCTGGACCGTGATGGTAGCTCCGTCTACGCCCAACAGCTTGACCGGGGTGATGCCGATTCGATTAGGCCGGTCTCGGGCGCGCTGGGCGAATGGGCCGGTTTTCGGCATGTCCGTTCGGCCACGGTGATGGCGCGTGAGGTCGGTCGCCAGTTCGAACTTCGCATCGTGCATCCAGAACACGACGATGACGTGGGAGCAGCGGTCAAGGCCGGTGAGTCCGGCTGCGAACTCCGGATTGAGGCGGACCAGTGACACGATATCGCCCCAGCCGTGGTCTACCGGCTCCGTGACGGGGGACGAGATGTGGCCTACGGGTTCGATCTGGATGGTCACGGGCTTTAGAAGCCTTTCGGTGTGACACGACCCACCTCCAGACCTCCTCCCTCCCAGGGAGAAGGCTTTTTATTTGCCGGCCCTCTCCCTCGGCGGGAGAGGGCCGGGGTGAGGGTGGTAACCCCAAAGCGCTCCATACCCGGAATACGTAGTCCGCGTCCTGAGGCCCTCAAAGGACCGGTTTAGGCCGATGAAACCGTGGCGGAGTGCATGCCAGCAGATTCCTGAATCCAGTTCAGGATAGGTTCTTCGCTATGGCCCAAGATGACAGTTATATGTGCCCTCAAGGAAGAACCCAACACACGCGATGGTCGTCGGGTCGATTGGTATCGCCCCCCCCGGGCGGATACTATTCCGCCCTTACGGTGTGTTGGGGGGCATTGTCATCACCCCATGGTCACGACAATTTTGACGGCCCCGTTGGCCCGTTCTCGAGCGGCTTTGAACGCCTCGTCAACACGGGACAGCGGGAACGAATGGGTGACGATTTCCGACATGTCGATCTGGCCGTCATTGATCCACTTCAGGGCCTGTCGGAAGCTGGAGAGCCCCAGTTCGTCCTGCGCTCCGAGTGGGCTGTAGGCGGCGATGCGCTTGCGGAAAAAGGTGTCGAAATCGAACGGGATCAATTCGGCGGATTGAGGCACACCGAACCACACGATCTGGCCGTCCGGCCGCACCAGGTCCAGAGCCTGCCCGTGGGTCTCTTTGGTGCCGATCGCCTCGACCACCACGTCCGCACCCTCTCCGGTTAGCTCTAAGACTGCGCGTGTGGCCGCGTCGAAAGTGTCACTGATACGGTCGTCGGAGCCGAATCCGGCGCCAACCTCAAGCCGGTGCGCTATCGGCTCGATGGCGATCACCCGAGCGGCGCCGAGGTGCTTCAGGACGTAGTTCCAGAACAGCCCCGCCGACCCCTGCCCCATCACAACGCATGTCTGGCCGAGCAGGTTGGGTAGGCGCTTGGCGGCAAAGATCACTGTGCCAAGCTGCTGCGCCATGAGCAGGTGGTCCGGCTTCTGGTCCGAGTCCGGTGGCAGGGCGGTCAGGAAATTGGTGCCGAGCGCCTGGCACTCGGCAAAAGACAAGGAGTCCCAGATGGCCGGTGTAACGAGCACGCGGTCGCCGTTTGACAGCTCGGTCCCGTTGGCGTCGATCACCGTACCGATGCCCTCATGGCCCGGGTAGCCCGGTCTCAACGGGTACTCCTCAACAAGCCAGCCGTAATCGACGATATGCAGGTCGCTTCCGCAAATAGACGCCAGTTCCATTTTGACCAACGCCTGTCCGTCTGTTGGGCTGGGAATCGGTACTTCGGTAAGTCGCACGTCGCCCTGCTTGAGGGTTTGCATGGCGAGCATTGTTTCGGTCAACGGAGCTCCTCGTGATGTTGCGTGGGCCTCTCCCGCGACGTGGCGAGGGGGCAAGTTTAAGTGGTACGGGGCATGTGGCGGAAAATGAATCTGCAGTGCTGGCATTCTGAGCGATTCGGACGACGCGACCCAGCTCCAGGCCTCCTCCCTCCCAGGGAGGAGGTTCAAAACAGTCCCCTCCTAATGTAAGGAGGGGTCAAGGGGTGGTTAACTTTGGGCGTCACGCCAGACCGGGTGGAGCAAGCACCGCCCTTACTCGTACTCGGCCAGCTGATCCCCGTGCGCGGTCCACATCTCGTCGAACATGTCGCGGATGCGGTCCATCGGCAGCGACGCGGCGGTCAGCGGATCCAGCATCACAGCGTGCGCCGCCGCTTCCCGGTCCTTCTCCAGGACGGCCTGCACCGCTAGCTCCTGCACGTTGATGTTGGTGCGGTTCAGCGCAGCCAGCTGCGCCGGGAGAGCACCAACGGCCATCGGGTGAAGTCCAAGTCGGTCCACCAGGCACGGCACCTCTACACACGCCTCGGCCGGCAGGTTCGAGATCAGGCCGTCGTTTGGCACGTTGCCGTTGATGACGGTCGGGATCCCCGTCTCCATCGCCGCCATGATTCGGCATGCGTACTCGTCAGACGGCTCGGCGGTCAGTGGTTCTTCGTCGGCCACCTCTGAACGCATGGTTTCAAAATAGGCTTCGTTGCGCTTCTCAAGGCGCGCCAGGTCCACCTCGATGGCGTTCAGGTTCAGTTCATCCATCACGTCCGGGTACTGGCGGAAGTAAGGCACGTACTCCGACATGTGGCGCGTGGACTCGGTGACAAAGGCCCCGAACTGTCGCATCACCTCGAACCGTACCGGGTCCTGCGCATGCGTTTCTGAATCGTCGAGGGCACCCCAGAGTGCGTCGTACGCGTCTTCTCCGTTCCGCTCAAACCGCAGAAACCACGCCATGTGGTTGATTCCGGCAACCCACGCCGTCACCTCTTCCCGGGGAGCGCCGATGTAGGCGGCGAGGTCCTGGGTGGTGCGCTGCACGCTGTGGCACAGCCCGACGACCTTCACATCGGCCGCCTCATCGATCGCCCAGCACGCCATCGCCATCGGGTTGGTGTATTGCAGCAGCCACGCGTTCGGGCAGTACTGCTCGATGTCGTGCGCCACGTCGAGCAGTACCGGGATGGTGCGCAGGGCCTTGAACACGCCGCCCGGACCGATCGTGTCAGCGACCGACTGGTCGACGCCGTAGCGAAGTGGCACGCCCTGGTCGATCTCCAGGTCATCGCCCACACGGATGGTCGTCAGGACGTAGTCGGCGCCGTCCAGCGCCTCGGCCCGGTCCTGTGTCGCGGTCACCGTCATGCCCACACCGGCGTCACGGCCCAGACGCTCCGCAAACGGTGCGATGATGTCCAGGCGTTCACGGTCTATGTCCATCAGGAACACATCGGAACCGGCCAGTGATGGAGTGGACACGACGTCCTGCAAGAGCCGACGGGTGAAGACGACGCTACCAGCGCCAACGATCGCAATTTTCGGCAAAGTTGTGTCTCCCGGTAGTGGTGTTTCGGCGTTGATCGCAAAAGATAACCACGCCCTAACCCCCTCCTACATTAGGGGCAATATGTGGCCTCCCCCAGGAGGGAGGAGGTTTGGAGGTGGGTCGCGTCGTGCAGCCCGACTATACTCGGCAATCCTACGCATGCCAGTTGAGAACTGACAGACGAAGCAACGAAGCAGCGGCAATGATCTTCTCCTTCATCCTTCACCTTCTCCCGCTGGGAGAAGGAAACGCCCCCTCTTCCAGCGGGAGGGGGTTGGGGTGAGGGAGAGATTTTGTCCTATTCCCACGCTTAAATGCGAGCTCCAACACCTCCGCTCCGAAGGTCAAACATGAACGAACAGCGCCGCGCAATCATCAAGAATAGCCACGTCATCGACGCCACGTCTCAGGAGCCAAGGGAACTGACGGTCGTCGTGGAGGGCTCGCAAATAGTTGACCTGCTGCCCCCGGGTTCGCCAGCACCGGCAGGCGACGCACGGGAGATCGACCTGGACGGCGGCTGGCTGACGCCGGGGCTGTGGGACGTGCACACGCACATCGGTCGCGGCATCCCCGACCCGGGTTGGCGTGACGAGAGCATCGCCGAGCGCACGACGCGCGCCGGACACGACTGCATGAACGCACTGGCGTTGGGCATAACGGGTATGCGAGTGGTCGGCGAGCGCGAATACGTGGACGTGGCGTGGAAGCGGGCTTTCGACTCCGGCCAGTTCATCGGTCCATCACTCTTCACGTGCGGCTGGTTTCTCACGACCACGGCCGGGCATTTTCTGCGTTCCGGCACGGCGAAAGAACTTGACGGGCCGACCGAGTACAGGCGGGCGATCCGGGAGAACATCAAAAACGGGGTCGACTTCATCAAGTTGAACCTGAGCGGCGGCATCATGGGCCCGCCCTGGGACGGCATGCAGCGCACGTTCCCGACTCCGGACGAGATCGATGCGGCGTTCGAGATCTGCCACCAGCGCGACTACAAGGTCGTGGCGCACGCAGGTGGTACCGACGCCATCAAGACTGCGATCAGCCACGGCGCATGGACGCTGGAGCACGGTTACGTTTTGGACGACGAGGCGGTGGCGATGATGGCCCACGCCGGGACGTACTACGTGCCGACGCTCGGGTTGAGCCATCTGAATCGCGGGCCTGCTTATGCGGAGTCAGAGGTGGAACGAGCCTGGGCGGAGTCGCATCCCGCTCCACCGGACTACGCGGCCCGGGCCGTGGTGGCAGCGGAGGCGCACGCGGCCGGATTCAAGAAGGCTCTGGACGCCGGGGTGCCGATCGCGAACGGCTCCGATCTGGCGCTGCCGGACGGCGGGTTGCTGGAGCTGGGGCAACTCGTGCGGCGAGGCATGTCGGAATGGCAGGCAATCGTGGCGGCCACCAAAACATCCGCCGAGGTGTGCCTCGCCGGCGACCAGCGCGGGACCGTGGAGGTCGGCAAAGCGGCCGACCTGCTGGCCCTTGGATCCAACCCGTTGGACGACATCGAAAACGTCCGAGACGTGCAGCTCGTCATGAAGGACGGAGACGTGGTGGTGCGGCGCTGATCGATAAAGGCTCGCACTGGACACAGAGCGTCTGGCCGAACGCCACGGCGATCGGTGCGTTCAGCCTTTTCGGCGGTGCCGTGGTGGCGACACGCGTAGTTGCGCAGGACATCCCGCCCTTCACGTTGGCGGCCGTCCGGATCGGCATCGGCGCGGTCATTCTATGGGCGCTGGTCCTGCTGTTCCATCGGCACGGGATGCGGGTGGATCGAGGCGATTGGAAGCTGTTCTTTCTGCTGGCCGCTTTCTACTTCGCCGCATTCCCGCTGGCGATGGCTTTCGGGTTTCAGGTGACCGAGGCCTCACGGGGCGCTCTTTTAATGGCGACTTCTCCGGTCTGGAGCATGGTGCTGGGGCGAATCACCGGCCGAGAGTCGTTAATCGGGCGGCAGATCGCCGGGGTGTTGATTTCGGTTGTTGGCATCGGGCTTGTGTTTGGCGAAAGCGCCCTTTCCCCTGCCGACAGCGGCGGCGAGACAGTCAGCACGCTGGCGGCGGTCGGCGGCGCATTACTCCTGCTGTTTGCGGCCGCATGCGTGGCGGTCTACGGTGTGGTGTCGCAGCCGGCGTTTCAGCGGTACTCCTCGCTGAATGTGAGCGCGTGGGCAATGCTGATCGGGATAGCCCTACTCGCCCCGCTCGCCATCGCCGAGATGGTATTCGGCAATACAGGCGGGTTCAGCGCCCAGAACTCGATGCTGATGGTGTACCTGGGCTCGCTGGGGATCGCACAGCTGATGTTCGGCTTCGCCCTGAGCCGTCTGAGCCCAACGCAGGTGGTCATCTACGTGAACTTGAATCCGCTGGTTGCGACAGCGCTGGGAGCGGCTCTGCTGGAGGAGACGCTGACCGGCACTTTCGCCCTGGGAGCGGCGGCCGTGATCACCGGCGCCGTGCTGGTGAACTGGCCAAGGGGTCGATGACCCGGTTATCGCCTGCGGGCGGCGGACGGGCTTGCGCCGCGGGCGGCGGGCGTCGTGGGAATGCGCGCTCGTGCAGCCGAGCGGCGCAAGTCCCGTCCTTACGGCGTCGCCCGATAGCACGCAATCACCTCTGCGACATCAGTCACCTGTGAGGCCTCGCTGAACGGCGCACCAGCGAGGTTGGCGCAGGCGAAGACGGTTTGATCCGGAGACGCCTCACGAAGCGCAGTACCGAACTCGGACGGCAGAGGGGCCGTGAACGACTCAAACAGTCCATTGCCAACCGCAAGCCCGCGGACGCTACCCAGAACCGACGGAGCGGCATCGGCATTGACCGCCTTGATCTCGACATTCCTGCGGAGCAGCGCTCCCTGTGCGGCGATACCCGCCTGCGTCGCCAGCAGCCAGCCCAGCGCCTGCACGTCTGTCGAAGCCCGATCTTTGTGTCCGGGCGATGGGTTGTTTTCGAACCAGTCGAAAGGTCGGATATCGCTGGACGGACCGCGAATGAACATGCACCCCTCTGCGCCCGACGCCTGCGAAAGCGCCCAGCATGCGTATCCAGCGTAATCGGCGGTCCACACGGACGAATCGCCACCCATTACGGAGCCGGGACACGCGAATCCGATCACCCGCGCCAGCGGCCCGGACACGCCGTCCACGACCATGATCGGCACACCCTCGTTGAGGTCATACGCGCGGCCGTGCACCGATGTGGCAAGGCCCGGTAGATGAGCGCTGGCGAATCCCAGTTCGGCGTTCTGCATGCGATCTGCCGCAAGCGCGGCTGCGCCTCCAAGTTGCTGGGGAACGTAAGCCGTGTATTCGACGTACTCCGCGTTTCCGTTTTCCCAAAGCGGAGGCGAGCCGGCGTTGCCGGATACGCCGATCCAGACGAGCGATGGGTCCACCCCGGCGGCGGTGGAAACACGGCCTGTGACGTCCGAGGCAAATCCCTCGCTCATGCCCCAGACATCCAGCGTCACGATGGCGGCGCGAGCACCGCCTGCATCTAATAGCAGCACCCGGCCCAGCAAGTCATCGATCACACCGGTCGCGGGTCGTGGCGGGTGTTCCGGACCGGTGATGTTGAAGCCGACGGGCGGTGTGACCACGGTCTCGGAGTAGCCGGCCCGGAGTAGTTGCGAGCCTGGTTTCTGGTCTGGGGTCAAGAAGGCGGTTCCTGTTGTGGCGGAATGAGTCGTTTCGCTGGGAGAGATTGTAGGCGGGAAATGGGCGCTTCACCCTCACGACGGCTCATACGCTTTGATGTCTTGAGGCCAGGAACCAGCGTCCACCACTAACGGGCGTAGGGGTCGATTGGTATCGACCCGAGGACGGATAGTCAGCCGCCCCTCCGGTGTTACCGGCACCACCACGATCTCACTGTTGACGGAGTTCGCTATGAAACATTCCTGGTGGGACAGTTGGTCCATGGAGTCGATCTGCTCCGGCGTGGGCAGCATCTCGCCGGAGAACGCGATCTCCGGCCGCAACTCCACCAGGGTGATGGCCAGACGCCCTTCCGAGTTCATCTTCGTGTAGCCAACGGCGGCGTCGGAGTCCGCCACCACCACGAACCGGTGTTTTGCCGCCACCGCCCGGAAGGTCAGTACGTGGCAGGCGGATATCGCTGCGACAAACGTCTCTTCAGAATCGACGCGCTCGGCATTCCCGGGAAACTCCGGAGCGGAGGATACAGGCACGCTTTCGCCTTCGTGGAACGACCACGTGTGGTCTCGCGTATAGGTCGCGTACTTGAGGTCGTCACGGTCCCGTTTCCAATTAAGCGAGGCTCTGTACTCTGACATTGATCGTCCCACCGGCGGTTGAAGTCGGTGATCCGCTAGCCCGCTTGTCATCGCGATGTTAGCCTTCCGGCCTCGGTCACAACGCATCCCCAACGGAGATGACCATGCCCCCGGAACTCCCACGAATCCAGATTATTGACGATCGATTCAATCAGATCGTTGACGCCGACGCCTCCATAGAACTTGTGGCCGGCGGCATGGGTTTCACCGAGGGCTGCACATGGATTCACGATGGTGCCTACCTGATCTGGAGTGACATCCCAAACGACCGCATCATGCGCTGGTCGGAGTCCGGTGGGGTGAGCGTATTTCGGCAGCCGAGCAGGAATGCCAACGGCAACGCTGTAGACGCGCAGAGCAACCTCCTGACGTGCGAGACGAGCGGCCGGCGCGTCTCGATCGCACGGCCGAGTGAGCCCGAGACGACGCTTGTGGACAGTTACGGCGGGGCGCCGTTCACCTCCCCAAACGACGTGATCGTGAAGTCGGACAACACCGTCTGGTTCTCCGATCCCGATTACGGTGCGCTCATGGAGGACCAGGGACACGGACAGCCACCACAACAGGAACGCAACCGGGTGTACCGGCTGGATCGCTCTACGGACGAATTGACAGCGGTTGCGGAGGATCTAGACAAGCCAAACGGGCTGGCGTTTTCGCCCGACGAATCGATCCTCTACGTCTCCGACTCCGGCGCAACCCACGGCGACGACCGGCCACACCACCTGGTGGCATTTGATGTCGTGGACGGCAAAACCCTGGCCAACAGCCGTGTCGTTTGCGAGGTATCGCCGCATGTGCCGGACGGGTTGCGCGTGGACACGGACGGAAACCTGTACGTGACATCCGGCGACGGTGTTCAGGTATTCACGCCGGTCGGTGAGATGCTGGGCAAGTTCCTCACGCCGGAGATCGCCGCAAACTGTTGCTTCGGCACCCCCGGCAGGCAGACCTTTTTCATATGTGCCACCAGCTCGGTCTGGATGGTGCGATTAAAGTCCACGGGCGCATACCCGTTCTAGAGAAGCCATTAATCGCAGGAGAGACGCACTTGGAACCGCAGTACGAGATCCTTTCCGACGCCTTCAGCCGGTTGATCGACCCGGACGCACGCCTCCGCAAACTCGGAGAGGGTTACCTGTGGGCCGAGGGCACAACCTGGGTGCCGGACGTCTCGGAAGAAGGTGGAGGTTATCTGCTGTGGAGCGACATCCCGAACGATCGCATGCTGCGCTGGTCGGAGAGCGACGGAACGACCACCTTCCGGCAGCCCTGCGGCTACACTAACGGCCACACCCTGGACCGCGAGGGGCGGCTGGTCTCGGCGGAGCACGGCGGGCGCAGGATCAGCCGCACCGAGCCCGACGGCACGGTGGTGAACCTGGTGGACAACTACGAGGGCAAGACGCTCAACTCCCCTAACGACGTGGTCGTGAAGTCGGACGGGAGCATCTGGTTCACAGACCCGCCGTACGGAATCCTGAGCGACCGGCAGGGCCACAAAGCGGACTCGGAGCTTGGCGCCAACTACGTCTTCCGACTCTGGCCAGACACCGGGAAGATGGAGATCGTGATCGACGACTTCGACATGCCAAACGGCATCGCCTTTTCACCCGATGAGTCGATTATGTACCTGGCTGACACCGGGTACGAACTGGAGTCGCCCGAGGCGTCGATCCACGCTTTTGATGCCTCCCCGGATGGCACCCTGTCCAACCACAGGATCTACGCCAAGCCGGACTCCGGAAAGTCGGACGGCTTTCGCGTGGACACAGACGGCAACGTCTGGACCTCCGCCGGCGACGGCGTTCACGTCTTCAATCCCGCCGGGGAGCTGCTCGGAAAGATCCTGACTCCGGACCGGAACGCGAACCTGGATTTCGGCGGACCGAACGGAACGACGCTGTTTATCGGGGTGAACGCGGAGGCATATTCGATCGAGGTGAATGCACGACGGGCGGCGCGGCCTTAAAAGCGTGGTTGGGCGAACTTGCTTCTCCTTCACCCTTTTAATACATCTGACCTCTCCGGGCAGCTTGATCGCCCTGGGGCGAAGTCAGCGTCCTGAGGCTCTCGAAGGGCCGGGTACTGCAACCACACTGAACGCAAGCAAGCAAACGGGCTAGTCTCAGGGGCGGATTGCGATCTACCCTGACCCCTCACCCCGGCCCTCTCCCGTTTGGGAGAGGGGGCAAACTTGATCACGCGGTTCCTGCCGATTAGCGTCGAACAACCAACTGTCATCCTGAACTTGATTCAGGATCGGTTATTACGACCGTGACTTTGTCGAACAAACGAAATCGTTCGTACTTGTCAGACGAGGAGTCCGATATCTTGGTGGAACCCGTTAGAAGCGAATCCTGAATCGAGTTCAGGGTGATACGGGATGCGCACACGGGGCAGTACCACGTCCATCATCGAACCCTCACACACTCCTCCAATACGAGATGCGGTCTCTTAACATCGAACGCGAATGACTGATAAACGCGATCCACATCCCCCGTACGTACTTGCCATCGATATCGGCAGTTCATCTGTGCGCGCCACGATCTATGACGCACGTGCCAATGTCGTACCCGGTTTCAGCGTCGCCACGCCGCACGTCACTCCGACCACTTCCGATGGGGGCGCGACAGATGATCACCTGGTGCTCGCTGGCGTCGTGGAGCGGACGATCGACGGCCTGCTTGCAAATGCGGAAGACGCGGTGGCGGACATCGTCGCCGTCGGGCTGGACACCTTTGTCGGCAACTTGATGGGGCTGGACGAAGGCGGGCAACCAACGACGCCCGTCTACACCTACGCAGACACACGTTCACTAAAGGAAGTCGCCCGGATGAAGCGGGACTTTGATGCGGTCGACGTACACCAGCGCACCGGCGTGACACTCCACACGGCATACGCGCCCGCACGGCTCCTCTGGGTTCGGCACACCAAGCCGGCAACCTGGGGCGCGACCACGCGATGGACCGATTTCGCATCGTTCCTGTACGGGCGCTGGTTTGGGCGTGAAGCGGCATGCAGCAGTTCTGTGGCTTCGTGGAGCGGGCTTTACAACCGGCACACGGAGGACTGGGACAGCGAACTGCTCAACTACACAGGCATCTCGGCGGATCAACTGCCCCGACTCGCCGACTACGGCGATGCGATGTCCGGTCTTACTCCTGAATACGCCGCGAAATGGCCGGCGCTTGCCGACATCCCTTTCTGTCTGGCAGTCGGCGACGGCGCGGCGGCGAACGTCGGTGAGGGGTGTTCGGCGCCCGGAGCGACTGCGCTGACCGTCGGCACTACGGGCGCGGTGCGGGCCGGGGTCGCAATCCCGCTGAAAAACGTCCCGCGCGGGTTGAGCGTTTACAACCTGTCGCGAAAGCGAATCCTGCTCGGCGGCGCAGTCACCGACGCCGGGGGGTTGTTCTCATGGATGCTGGACACCTTGAACGTGCCGGACGCCGCGGCGCTCGAATCCGAGCTAAGCGCGCTGCAACCCGACGGCCACGGCATGACGGTGCTGCCATTTCTGCGAGGAGAGCGCAGTCCGGGCTGGCTCGACGACGCCACCGGCGCGGTGATCGGGTTGAGGGCCAGCACATCGCCGGTCGAGATCGTTCGGGCCGGGCTGGAGTCGGTCGCTTACAGATTCGCCCTGATCGCAGACCGGCTGTCGGGAGTGGTCAGCCCCGGTCCGGAGATCGTGGTGGGCGGCGGCGCTGCGCAGAGTTCGCCCACGTGGCTGCAGATGTTTGCGGACGTCCTGGGCCGGACCGTCGTCGAATCCGGCGAACCCGAGACTACCAGCCGCGGGGGCGCGATCCTTGCGCTTGAGAGCGCAGGTGTGATCGGATCCCTGGACGATCTTCCGGCGCAACGGGGGCGGCGATACACTCCCGACCCCGCATCAACAGACGCGTATCGATCCGGGCTGGAGCGGCACCACGCGCTTTATCACTCGCTGCTCGATCCGCCGGATGCCGACGGTTCGTACACCAGCGAGTGCGACCACAAACCTGTTTGAAGCAGAGGGAACTCCCGGGTATCGTTACCCCAGGCCAGCTACAGGTCTCACTCGCAGGGGCGTAGGCACTCGCCAAGTGCGCTCCAAGCGCCGAGAATGTCCATTCCACCCCGTTGCCACTCCAGAAGCGGCTTCACTGGTTACCTCAACCTCCCATAATTCAGGGGCCCAACAATCACCCCGGACATCGACCCGATACGGAGCACACATGAAGATCGCCATCAGCGGCGACCACGCCGGGCTTGAGCTCAAGAACTACATCAGGGACTACGTAAACGGTCTTGGCCATGAGGCCGTGGATCACGGTGCGTTTGAGTACGACGCCGATGATGATTTCCCCGATCTCGCCGCCCCGGTCGCACGTGCCGTCGCTAACAAGGAGGTTGACCGCGGCATAATCGTTTGTGGAAGCGGCGTCGGAGCGTCCGTGGCCGCCAACAAGATCCCGGGCGTGCGTGCGGCGATGTGCCACGACACGTACTCGGCGGCGCAGGGCGTCCAGCACGATGACATGAACGTACTTTGTGTAGGGGCCAGGATCATAGGTGTGGCGCTGGCCGAGGCGCTGGTCGATGCATTTCTCGGGGCGGAGATGGACAAGCACCCGCGGTTCCAGCGCCGCCTGGACAAGGTGATCAAACTGGAACAGGAAGTCCGGAAGAGTTAACGGAACGGGCCAGGAGGCCAATATGCCAGAAAAGTCCGGCAACACTATTCAGCAGGCCCACGCGATCGGACAGTCGATCTGGTTCGACTACATCAACCGGGACCTGATCGATTCCAAGTGCCGTGAACTCTCCGGCGCGCCCGCCTCCGACTGATATGGCCGACTGGCGTGACCAAGTCCGTGGCGAGTTAGACGCGCTCACACGCCGGCAGACTGCCAGGGCGTTATGGCGGCGGCACCCATCTGCATGGGTGGACCCATCCCCGGGCGGTACCCCTGCGGGCGATGCAACGGGCTGGCTCGATCTGCCGCAGCACATGGCCGAATTCGCTGTGGAGCTGCCGGGATTCGCAGACAAGGTCCGTGCGGACGGATACACCGATGTGGTGCTGCTCGGGATGGGGGGGAGCAGCCTGGGACCGCTGGTGCTGGGGCGGGTGTTTGGGACGGCGCCCGGTTACCTGACACTGCACGTCTTGGACTCCACCGTGCCGGGCCAGATCGCGGCGGTACGCGATCGCGTGGACCTCCGGTGTACGTTGTTCATGGTATCCAGCAAGTCCGGCACGACCATCGAGTCGTTGACGTTGCTCGATTATTTCCGCGGGCTGTTGGGGTCGACCGGTGTTGAGGCTCCCGACGCTCAATTCGTGGCTGTGACCGACCCGGGGACGCCCCTAGAGACACTGGCGCACGAGCGCGGTTTCAGACGTGTGTTCAACGCGCCGGTCGACGTAGGCGGCCGTTTCTCCGTGCTGTCACGCTTCGGTCTGCTACCCGCGGCGTTGATCGGCGTGGACTTGAAGAAACTGCTGCCGCCGGTGGTACACATGGCGACGGCGTGCCGGGCAGACGCCGACCCGCTCTCCAATCCGGGAGCTCTGGTAGGTGCAACCCTCGGCGGGCCAGCCAAGGCGGGCCGTGACAAGATCACGATCATGACCTCGCCGAGGTTGGAGTCCTTCAGCCTGTGGGTCGAGCAACTCATCGCCGAATCGACCGGCAAGAACGGGCGTGGCTTGATCCCTGTGGTGGGTGAATCGCTCTTCGACGCCTCGGAATATGGGAACGACCGTAACTTCGTGTACGTGCGCCTATCCGGGGACGACAACGCCCATCTGGACGCCCATGCAGACGCGCTTCAAGCCGCGGGGCATCCCGTGACGCGCCTCCAGATGAACGACACGCACGAACTTGGCGCTGAGTTTTTCCGCTGGGAGTTCGCGGTGGCCGTGGCGGCTACATCTATCGCCGTCTATCCCTTCGACCAGCCCGATGTAGAGAGCGGCAAGGAGTTCACGCGGAACCTGCTCTCATCACCAGACGGCGCACGGGGGACGCCATCGGTCGCCCATGACTCTGGCGATGTGGTTGAGCTGATATCGAAAGCACAACCCGGCGATTACGTTGCCATCATCGGCTATCTCCCCGAGTCTCCTGAAGTGGAAAACGCCGTTTCTGAACTGCGTGCAGCAATCACCCGCAAAATGAACATCGCGACGACATTCGGCTACGGGCCTCGGTATCTCCACTCGACCGGCCAACTACATAAGGGCGGCCCCGACGGAGTGATCGTCCTTGCGCTCGGGGCGGGAAACGAGGAAGCTCTGGCCGCGCCCGGAGCGGAGATTCCGGGGACTTCGGCAACCGGGTCGGGAGCAAATTACGGATTTGAGTCGTTGTTCGAGGCCCAAATGTTGGGTGATCTCAAGGCACTGCATTCGAAAGGACGGCGAAACACCCTGACGGTGCTAAAAACGCCATACGAAAATGCGATACGCGATCTGGCGTCCTCACTCAACGCCGCCCCGTGGTAGTTGGTCTGGACCCCAGCGCTGGGCGCAATAAGCAGTACGCTAAACCCGTGCTAAAATCGCCGCCGCCCGGGGGCCGCCGGTAGTAAGCTGGATCTATCGAGAGATTCAGACGGAACGTCGGTCGGGCATAATTCCAGACGCCGGAATCCGACGAGACCGCCGGTTCCACGACGTATCTGGAACGAGATCAGCGGTCTGAGAGGGACCCTCGAGCATGCCAACAGACAGCTCAGAAACACCCAGGATGGTTCTCGCGGTAGACCACCGCTTCGACCTGTTCACGAAGTTACTGTCTGCCAGCCCGGTACATCCGGCGGCGGCTGAACGTGAACGCGCCGCTGATTTGAAGCAGGTCGTCTTTGAAGGCCTCCTGAAGGCCATCGAGAACGGTGTTCCCAAATCGCAGGCAGCCATCTGGACGGACTCCGATCTTGGCGAGGCGATCCTGCTGCGCGGCCGCAGCATGAACCTGAACACCATGATGTCTGTGGAACGCGCACGTGTTGCCGAGTTCAGGTTTGAAAACGCGCTCGGTTTCTCCGAGCGCCTAGCGAATCTCGATGTCACGTACGCCGCGGCGCGCGTGCCATACAACCCGGGCGAAGAGATGCAGGTTAACGAGGCGCAACAACGGAAGCTACGCCGGTTGAGCGAAATCTCACGGTCGAGCGGACCCGGACTACTACTTGAACTGTTCATGCGCCCGACACAGGCGCAGATCGATCAATCTGGCAGCATTGAGGCGTGGAACGCCGGTGTTCGGCCCGGGCTGATTGTGCAGGCGATTCGGGAGTTGCAGGATGCCGGCGTGGAGCCGGACCTGTGGGCGCTGCGCGGCATCGACAACACGGCTGCGATGGCCACGGCCACCGCGCAGGCACAGGTCGACGACCGCAAGACCGGCGTGTTGTTCACGCTGGGCGATGATTTCGCTCTGGAATCGAAGCAAAGCTCGGACCTGGCCGAGGACCTGATCAACCTGGCCGCCCGGACGCCGGGATGCCGGGGGCTGGTTATCGGCCCTGCGGTCTACGCCGAAGAGCTTCGGTTGTACAACGACGGTGAGATCGAACGGGATGATGCGGGCGCCCGCATCGCGGAACACTACAACGCCGCGTTCACGAGCTACACCACGGCGCTCCGGACCTCCGACGTAGCCTGAGCTCCCGTCGCCTGAAATTCGGGGCCGCCACGAGCCAGTTCACGCGCCCGGTGGGCATTCCAGACGATCGGCCAGCCGCGTGATTCGCGCGTTTATCTTTGATCTAGATGGAACGTTGGTCGAGACCGAATTGTTGAAGGCGAAGGCGTACGCCGCCGTATCGGGCGACCTGCTGGGTATGGATGGCCCGGATGAGCGCGCCATCGATGTCTACCGCGGCATAGTCGGCGCCACTGACGAGACGACCGCCCGTGCGATGGTCGATGGACTCGGGTTAACCGACGCGCTCGGGGACGCGACGGAAGAGCCCTGGCTTGCATTGAGCTGGCTCCAGATGGAGCGTTATCGGTCGGAGTTCGCCACCGGAGATGGCCTGCGGTCGGTCGCCTACCCGCACGCGCTGGATCTCCTGCGAATACAGGCGGCTTCAGGAACGTCCGTGGCGGTCGCAACCTCTTCTCACACGGACGCCGCGGCCCGCGTGACGGAGGAGCTTGGCATAAGGGCGCTGCTGGATGCGCTGGTCGGGCGTGACCAGGTGACAAACGGCAAACCGTACCCGGAAATATACCTGAAAACGGCCGACATTCTGGGGGTCACGCCGGATGAGGTGGTGGTGGTTGAAGACTCCGCAACGGGGCTCGAAGCGGCGGTGCGCGCCGGTATGCGCTGCATAGCGATCGCCAGCGTCTTCAGCAGCGAGGGGCTGCGAGCGCAGACACTTCTTCGCCAGGATTGGTGCGTTTATGACCCCGAGACCTTGAAAGCTGTCGTGGAACGTCACCTTTCGGAGGCCCGGTAACCCATCCCAGATGCCGCTGGAATCCGAGGCCTGCTGCGTTAGACTGCGCTCGTCCGGCCACATGGGGCCTCGCACTCCGCAATCATCTGCGCCAACACTCCAGCCTCGATACATCGCAAAGGAACCCCGATGCCAGACAAGATCGTCACCGCCGGCGACATGAAGTTCCGGGTCGTCCCCGGCTGGCCCGGCCACAACGGCCTTAAGTTCCGTGAGGTAGCGGGGGTCGCGGTCGATTCCCAGGGACTCGTTTACGTCTTCAACCGGGGCGAAAACCCGGTGATGGTGTTCCAGCCGGACGGGACGCTGGTTAATGAGTGGGGCGGAGGCTTGATAACGCGCGCCCACAACATCACGATAGGCCCGGACGATCTTGCGTACATCGTCGATGTGGCCGAACACGTTCTTTACAAGACCACACTCTCCGGCGAAGTGCTGATGACCATCGGAGACAAGGGCCAGCCCTCCGACACGGGAATCACGACCGACTACCGGACCATTACGCACGGCGGTCCCCCGTTCAACCAGCCAACCAAGGCCGCGCTCAACGCGGACGGAGACATTTTTGTATCCGACGGTTACGGGAACGCCCGCGTCCATCGATTCGCCGCGGATGGCACGCTCAAGCTCTCGTGGGGAGGGCCGGGAGTGGGACCGGGCGAGTTGAATCTCTCGCACGCCGTTGCTGTGGCGCCCGATGGCCACGTCTACGTATGCGACCGCGAGAATTCACGGATTCAGGTGTTCACTCAGGACGGCGAGCACCTGGACACCTGGGACGAGGTGAGCCGGCCCTGTGACGTCTTCATCGGTCCGGACGGCCTGGTGTATGTCGCCGAACTCGGACACAAGGGCGGCCTTGGACTCGCAGCGCCGACCGACAATCCGGGCATCCCGAGCATGAGCATCTGGACCGTCGATCACGAACTGGTCGGCAAATGGGGCAGCGACGACATCTTTGAGCCGGGTTCGTTCTTCTCGCCGCACGGCATCGCCATCGGGCCTGACGGCAGCCTGTATGTGGGCGAGGTGACCGTCTCCGGAGACGCCGGACGGGGCAGCTTCCCGGAGAGCTATCGGTCCATCCAGAAGTTTGAGAGGGTGAGTTGACGTCAAAGTCTTCTGTTTTCGATGGGTTGGTAATAATGCTTAAGTACTGGTCGGCATTCTTGATGACTGTCGTAGTTACGTCCGTCATCGCCTGTAGCAGTGATGGTGAAGGTCCGTCCCTAACGGCCTCCCCGGCTGTCGTATCAACGATAGCGCCAGACCAAACCACACCAATCGCCCCGACGTCGGCACCAATGACCCCGACACCCCCACCGGCTGGCGTACCGACCATAGCACCAGGCCAAACCACACCAATCGCCCCAACTCCGGAGCCCTCCTGCTCCCGGGTTCCCGGGTCCTCAGATATCGCCGCGGCCCCACCGGAGGTGGCTCGAAACGCCACTCTCTGGCCGCTTCCTAACAAAGACTATGCCGGCACGCGTTCGAGCTTCGATTCGAGGATTACGTCCGAGACGGTAGGCGATCTGGAACCCGCCTGGGAGTTTGATTTTCCGGAATCCACGGCGTGGGGAGCCGTTGCATCGAGCCCGCTGGTAATGGACGAGATTGTCTACGTCCAGGATCTTTCAAGCAATATCTACGCCTTCGATTTTTGTAGTGGAGAGATGTTGTGGGAGCGAGCCGGTGAAGGTCCTTCATTAGCCCCCAACGGCCTCGCCGTTGGGTGGGGCAAGGTGTTCGCCGCCTCTTCCGCAGCTGATTTCGTCGCGCTGGACAGTTCTACAGGAGACTTGCTGTGGCGGGCGCCGATTGAACTAACCTCCACCGAAGGGATCGATATCCAACCGGTTGTTTACGACGGACTCGTGTACCTGAGTACGGCTCCGCGCAGTGAAGAAGGCCTGTACCAGGGCAATGCGACCGGCATTATCTACGCCCTGGAACAAGAAACAGGGCGTATCAAGTGGGAGTTCAATACGGTCGACTCAGAAGACATCTGGGGCAATCGTGAAGTTAACAGCGGGGGCGGCGCGTGGTTCCCCGTTTCCATCGATACCGATCGCGGGATGACCTACTGGGGAATAGGGAATCCTGCCCCGTTTCCTGGAACCGAAGAGTTTCCGAACGGGTCAAGTCGGCCGGGACCGAACCTTTATACCGATTCGATGGTTGCGCTCGATCATGAGACCGGCGAGCTGGAGTGGTACAACCAGGTACGCCCGCACGATCTCTTCGATATGGACTTTCACATCTCACCGATCCTCGTTACGACAGAGATCGATGGAGTGGCACGAGACGTGGCACTGGGAGCGGGCAAGACCGGCACGGTACACGCCTTCGACGCCGACACCGGGGAGGAATACTGGGTCACGGAGGTCGGCATTCACTTGAACGACGACACAATGGAGATCCCGCCGGGTGAATCGGTCACAGTTTACCCCGGCCTTCTCGGAGGGGTCGAGACTCACATGGCGTACGCCGACGGGATGGTCTACGTCCCGGTGATAAACAGTCCAGCGACGTTTACTTCCACCTCGTCTAAGTTGGGGAGCGGACGGGCTGGCAGCGTGGTGGCAATCGATGTCAAAGACGGCAGTATCCGGTGGGAGACGGAGTTTGACTCATGGGTTCTGGGCAGTGCCACGATCGTAAACGATCTCGTGCTCACAGCCGCCGGACAGACTGTTTACTGGTTCGATCGCGCCAATGGGGACATAGTCGGGTCCGTCGAGGTGAGCGCGTGGGTCAATGCTCCACTCGTTGCGGCCGGTGACACAATAATCATCCCTGCCGGGTTCCCGCTCGCTCCTGGACAGAAGCCACAGCTAATTGTGCTCAGGCTCCCGGATTGAGATGGCCTGTCGATAAGAGAAACTCAAAGTTCTCAAGCTAATTTCGATAAATGAGCCAGATAACTATGGAAACGGCAAGGACAGAGGCTATTCACAACTCCGTGTGTCGGCGGTTCAAGTCCGCCCCTCGGCACCACAAAGCTGAATGTGATTGCGGTCCCGGAAGCATTATTGCTCCGGGGTCACTTCGCGTTTGACAGCCAATCTGACAGCCACAGGCGTGGGAATCTGAGTTTTCGACTTCGCGGACTAGCCCGGATCAGCAGCGGAGATTAAGTCGCCTGTAGACCTTCTGACCTGCCCCTGACGCGGTACCAGAGATTATATTAGTCCTGCCGTGTGTTGGACGGCGGGCATGAATGCCCTCTTCCCGACATGTCTTCCCCCTCCTGGAAACGTTCAGTCTCTAAGTTATTGACTGGTACCGTCAAAGGGGGGCAGGGCAGGTCTCGTCAAGGCTTCGGTCGAAGTCTGTATCGAGAACAACTGTCTGACTTATAGAGCTCAGGCGTGCACCAAGTCGACCCCGGTGAGTTCATGGAGTTGTGTGAACGCCATCGGGACGATCGTCTGCACCTAGATTGCTCTGATCCTTCCGGTTTAAGTCGGGAGAATTACGGGTAGCGTTAATCCTGCGGTCGGTTCGTAAGATATGTTTTTGCACCTGCAAAAACATATCTGTTGCGGACAGGTCGACAACCGGTGTTTCAGGTGCTGTTGACCGCTACCGCCCCGATCAAACGGGATGCCGACGGTCAATATAATTATCGGGATTTCGCTACTATTCGGGCTTGATCATCGCCGCCAGGAGCGTTGGCCGGAGTCGTGTTTGACGACCACCGATGCGGCCCGGCTGGTTGTCCGTTACGCGGATTCCTCCGGGGGCGTGGCGTCCTCTGAGTCATGCTCAGAGCCCTGGCTGGCTCTGAGGTCCTCTTCCGGCGGCTTGATCCCTCGGAACGCTGCGTACACTGCCACGTCGTAGATGAGCTTTGCTGAAGCAGCAATCAGGAACGGCGCCGCTGTGACGCTGTTAGACCAGAGCAACCCCGTGAACGACGTGCTTGGCATCCGGAACACGGTGCGTCCCAGGTTGTTCGCCCCCGCCATGACGACGCGCTCGTCAGACGGCACGATCGCCATGACGTAAGACTGCCGCGTCGGCACGTCCATCTCGTTGAAAAGCTCCCGCAGGATGAACACGCTTATCGCTATCGGAAAGGTCGGAGCAAGAGCGAACGCTATCAGCAGCAGGTTCGCCCCTATCTGGGTCCACACCATCGTGTTGAGCAGACCGATCCTCCGGGCCACGTACGGCGCCGCCCAGATCGAGCCCAGGTTCCATAGTTGAGCGACCACGAGCACGGCGCCGATGGTCCCCTCGTTTGCGCCGAAGTGGGTGAAGAGCCAGAAAGAAACGAAGGCGTCCGAGACCATACCCCCGGCCATGGAATCAATCCCGAACAACCCGGAGATTCCAAGGATTCGCCCACGCGAGCGCGTGCGAAGGGGATTCGTGAGGCGCCCGCCGCCGACCATCTCGGATTCGATCGCCGACGAAAGCGCCATATACATCACGGCGGCGGCCAGGTTCAGGATCACGTACAGGCTGATCGTGATGCGATAGGCATCGACGGGCTCCAGGTCGAACGCCTTGAGCAAGAGCGTCGCCAATCCGGCCAGCAATGCGCCGAACGCCCGCCCCCCGGACGAGAACACGGACAGGTACGAGAACGATCTGGTGCGCCTCTCGGGCGTAGCTATCTCCGCCAGCCCCGCCTGTTCGAGCTGAACGATGGGGCCGTGGTGCATCCCGCTGGCCGCATACGCGCCGAAAAACGACCCGATGGTCAGGAGCCAGAAGTTGTCGGTAGCGACGAGCAGCAAGCCGGACAGTCCAGTAACCAGAGCCATCGATGCGAACCAGTGCCGGCGCGACATGGCCGGGCCGGCGATCACCACCAGCGACGATAGGGCAACCCCGCCGACCAGGCTGACACTGAGAAGGAAGCCGATACGCGGCGCGCTCAGCCCGACGGCGTCGAGGTAGATGGCGATCAGCACGGCAAGGACGCCCATGCCGGTGGCGCGCACCGCCCGTCCGCCGTACACGAGCAGCGCGTCGAGCCGGGGACGCCCGGGCGGGCGGGCTGCGTCAGTCATCGGCCACCAGAGATGGTTTGAACGGTTGGCATGGGGCGTGAGTCTACGCGTCCCCGGCGCAATAGCGCGTGACAGTACGGCCTGGAAACCGATGGAAATCCGCCGAGCACTCCCTTGGCGCGAGCCTGCCCTTCCACTTGTCCGAAGGGCGAAGGAGAAAAGTTCCCGCTGGCAACAGCCGTCTCACTTCAACGCTGCCGGGGAACATCTGGAACGCACGGATACCCTTGGCTCGGTCGAGAAGGGGAATACCTGGAGACTCGGACCGACACCCGGGAAGCCTGGCTGGCGATGCTACGAACGACATCAGACCATCTCGCGCTCACAGGCGCCCGGCAGGACGCGCTGCTCGACGGGATAGGCGAGGCCATCAACCGCCGCGAGCGTGCCGAAGTAAGTGCCACCACCGGGCTCTGGCTGGGAACGCGCGTCTAAATACAGCGGTTGGCGCACTCCCGACGGAGTAAAATCACCCCTGGCGTTCTAACCGGTCGACCCGGAAGCTCGTCTTCAAACGTGCTCCAGGAAGGCCCTCCAAAGCTTGACTATCAAGGACCCCCGCGCGACCGACATGACCGACCGGGTCGTATCCGCCGGCGACGCTCCCGTGACCGAGGCCGATGACCGTGCAACTTCATCGTCCATCTTTTCCGCTCTAACGGCCCCGCAATACCGGCGCTTCTGGTTCGGTTCTCTGGCCTCCGTCGGCGCAACCCAGCTGTTGATAATCGGCCAGGGCGTACTGGTTTTCGATCTCAGCGGGTCCGAATTCCTACTCGGTCTAGCGGGCGCCGTGACGGGAATAGCGACCATCATCGTCACCCTGTTCGGGGGCGTGGTGGCGGACCGCGTCAACAAACGAGTGCTGTTGATGGCGACATCGCTCCTGGTCGCCCTGCTGCTGTTCCTGCTCGCCACGCTGGACATGACCGACGTGGTGAAGGTCTGGCACGTGATCGTCATCGCCAGCGTGATCGGGGTCGTGGTCGGGTTCGACTCACCGGCACGGCAATCAATCTTCCCCTTACTCATCGAAGGACGCCAACAGATGATGAGCGCCGTGGCGCTAAACTCGGTCGTATGGCAGACCACGAGGATCATCGTCCCGGCGATCGGCGGATTTGCGCTGGCGTATTTTGGAACCCATTCCGTTTTCTATGCCGGCGCGGTCGGTTTCACCCTGATGTTCCTCGTGATGATCACGGTTCGCGTGGATGAGGGCGAACGCGGGCTGAGTCGCAACGTACTGGCGGAACTCTGGGACGGCGTCCGCTTTGTGATGTCACACCGTATTTTTGCGGTGTTGATCCCGCTGACGTACGCCAACATGTTCTTCGGGGTGTCGTACATGCAGTTGATCCCGGTGTTTGCCGACGCCTACGGGAGCCAATCTGACCAGGCGCTTGGGTTCTTGTTTGGGCTGGCGGGAGTTGGGTCCATGAGTGGCACTTTTGGCATTGGTCGGGCCCGGGCGTGTTTGCCGGTTGGCTGGCTGATGATCATCGGATCCTTGGTGGGCTCAGCGGCGATCATATCGTTCGGCGTCTGGACCCACTTCGGACCCGACCCCTCTGGATACGCCAACCCGATCATCTCTCCGATGTTCGCCATCTCCGCGGCTTTGATGTTCATCGCCGGGACGTTCAACTCCATGTTCATGATCAGTTCCATGACGGTATTGCAGCTACGCGTTCCGACAGAGTTACGCGGGCGTGTCATGGGCATCTACGCAATGACGTTCAGCCTGATCGCCGTTGGCGGGTTGCTGACCGGCGGCGTCGCTCAACTCGTGAACGCCAGCTTCGCCGTGGCGGCAAGCGCGACGGTGATCCTCACGATCATGGTTTTGGTCACAATAACGCAGCCGGTGTTGCGGGGGTTGCGGGCGGAGTAGGGCGAGCGTGCCCATTTGTAAGGGCGTATGGCAGCCCGCCCCTGCAACGTCGTGATCGATGAGATACGGCATGCGCGACCGGCGTGGGCGTATTGCCATACGCCCCTACGATGTTCCCCTCGAACGCATGCCAGACGTAGCCGCGAGAACTGCTATCCCGGTATGCTTACGCCCCGAATCCATACCGAATTCACGGACCCAATTCCGGCACCGTCCGGATTCGAAAAAAGGAACGCAACGGTGAAATCTGATGGGGTCCGACAACGGCTTGAAGCAAGGGAGCGGTCGCTCTCGCCCTTCGCCGTTCGCTCGGCCGACTCCGCCGGCCGGGCGATCCGGGAGGAGCCCAGCCCCCTCCGGACGGCGTTTCAGCGCGACCGCGACCGGATAGTCCACACCAACTCGTTTCGACGCCTGAAGCACAAGAGCCAGGTGTTTGTGGCGCCGGTCGGCGATCACTACGTGACACGTCTGACTCACACGCTTGAAGTGGCACAGATCGGTCGCACGATCGCACGCGCCCTCAACCTGAACGAGGACCTGGTCGAGGCGATAGGGATGGGGCATGACCTTGGACACACGCCGTTCGGGCATCTGGGTGAACGGGTGCTGAACGATTTGATGCCGGACGGCTTCCACCACAGCAAGCACAGCGTCCGTATCGTCGAAAAATTGGAGAAAGACGGCAAGGGTCTTAACCTTAGCAGCGAGGTCATAGAGGGCATCCGTCGGCACTCGAAGCCCCAGGGGACGTTCCTGGATCCGGATGCCGTCGAGGGCATGACCCTCGAGGCGCAGGTGATTCGGCTATCGGACGCCATGGCCTACCTGGCGCACGACATCAACGACGCCATCCGCGCCGGCGTGATCACCATCGAGGACCTGCCCGCACACGCCATCGCCCGCCTGGGACGCCGCCATTCAGAACGCGTGAACGCACTTGTGACGGACGTGATCGAAGCTTCCTGGGCGGCAACCGGAAAAGGTTCAGGCAACGACACGGGTGCCGTGCCTCCGGTGATCACGATGTCGACCGAATTCGGTGAGGTCGTGACCGCGGTGCGCAACTGGATGTTCCGTGAGGTGTACCTGCCTATAAGCGGAACGCGGCCCGGCAAAGCGGCCCTCGAGATAGTCGAACTCCTGTACCGCCACTACCTGGAGTACCCGGACGAAATCCCGGACGACTTCCCGCGCGTGGCGGACACGCCCGAGAGGCTTGCCGCCGATATCGTTTGTGGGATGACGGACGAGTTCGCCATCTCGGCGGCGGAGTCGATCCGGCCGGGCGCATTTGCCGCCGCATTTGAGGACCGCCTCTAACAGGGTGAACTCCCGGCAAGTGCGTGGCCGGTTGGGAAAACTGCTCGTCTCTCAAGATTGACGCCGTTCTCCACACAATCCCCAGTGCCCATCCCCGCAATCCCCAGAATAGGTCTCCTAATATTGTAGGTGCAGACGTGAAATCCGTCCTTTGTGACACGTTGGTCCTGAAGTTTTCCCTCGGGGCCCTAAGCTAGTTCGAGAACTATGACACTTGTAGACGACGTCAAAGCTCGGTCCGATATCGTTCAGGTCATATCGCAGTACGCGGATCTGGATACCCGGTCACGCACGCCCAAAGCGCCCTGCCCGTTCCACGCGGAGCGGACGGCGTCGTTTGTTGTCTTCCCTGAAACCGGCACCTGGCGCTGCTTCGGCGCTTGCTCCACCGGCGGGGACGTCATCTCTTTCGTCATGAAGAAAGAGAACCTGGAGTTCAGCGATGCGCTTAAGCAGCTCGCCGACCAGGTCGGTATTGAGTACAGGCAAGGAAACCGTCAGGACAGCAGTGAGCCGCTTTATAAGGCCAACGAAATCGCCGCCGCATACTTCAACGCTCTGCTGCATTCTCCTGAAGGAGCCGAGGCCAGGGCCTATCTGGAAGGGCGCGGGATCGACGCAGAGGCAGCGAAACGGCGCGGCTTTGGCATGAGTCCGTCCGGGATCGAGACCCTTGCCGGCCACCTGAAGGCCCGGGGGATCGGCGCAGGAGCCGCCAAGGCCGCCGGTCTGGTGCGGCAGGGGCAGGACGGCGGGTGGAACGACATGTTCCGGGGCCGGCTGACTATCGAGATCAGGGACAGGCGCGGTCAGATCGCTGGCTTCGGCGCACGCAGCATGGACGGATCCGAGCCGAAGTATCTGAACTCACCCCGAAGCAATATTTTTGACAAGTCCGGCCTGATGTACGGCCTGAACTGGGCGGTGGACGGGATCAGCGCCTCCGGCACGGTCGTGGTCGTTGAGGGCTATATGGATGCCGTGACGGCCCACGAGGCCGGGTTCGACAACACAGTCGCATCGATGGGAACGGCGATAACCACGGACCAGGTCGGGCTTGTGCGCGGTCTGGCTACCGAGGTGATCCTGGCTCTCGACGGCGACGTTGCGGGCCAGAGCGCGACCCGAAACAGCCTGGAGACGGTCTGGGGAGCGATACAGAATCAGCGTCGCTCCGGAGGCGGAGCAACCGCGGCAACCCCGCTCGAAATCCGGGTCGCCACGTTTGAATCCGGCAAAGACCCGGATGAGGTGATCCGCGGGGATCCGACGGGCGATACCTGGCGAAAGGCGCTGGGTAACGCCAAACCGCTTCTGGATTATCTGCTGGAGACGGCGGTCGGGACTTACGACCTGACGACGCCGGACGGCAAGGCGAGGGCAGCGGGCGAGCTTCGTCCCCTGATCAACACGGTCCCGAACCAGTACGAGCAAGAGGCATATATGACCCGGCTGGCCGGGCTATTGGATGTCAGCCTTGAGCAGCTTCGGGTGAGCGCGCCGCGCACGGCGGGGGCGAGACGGCCTCAGGGTTCCCTCGTCCGCGAACCACGCGGTTCGAACGATGCGGTCGCTTCTGCCCTGAACCCGGAAAGCGCCAACGCTCCGGAGGACTACCTGCTGGCCGTCGTGCTTCAACAGCCCGAGATGCGCGAATACGCTTTCGGCGCGAATGAAGAGCAATTCGCCGATCCCGTAAATCGGGTCATCTTTACGATGCTCAAGGATTCAGCTACGCTGGATCGTGCGGCCTTCTCCGGGGAAGGAGGCGTCGCAGATAAGATTGAACGACTCCGGGGCAAGATGTTGCCTATTACGGACCAGCGAGAGATGGTCGAGGCCATTTCCGACTGCGTCCAAAGGTTGCATCAGCGCCATATCCGCAGAATTAAGGCGGAGGAGAACCGACTGCTGCCGACGGACGGCAAAGCTCTCCCCGACGACCCGCAACAAGCAGCATCTCTCGCCGAAAGTTCAGTTGAGACGAACAGGCAATTGCAGCATCTTTTCGCAAGGCGGTCCTGAACCATGCCACGACGTTCCGGCCGAAATTCAGACACCAATTCTTACGACGAAGAGCTGGACAACCAGGCAGCCGGCCCGGTGATCCAGGTCGCTCGGCCATCTGGCCGGGACGATTTCGATGGTGACGACGATGAGCCGTCCGTAGTCCTGGCGCCCCAGGGCGCTGCAACGGCGTCCGAGCTTGACCGCTGGGAAGCCTCACGTTCCGCACTCCAGGCCGCCAACGCCAGTGAGGCGTGGGTTCAGCAGGCTGCCGAGACGGAACTCACCGACGACCCGGTACGCATGTACCTGCGCGAGATCGGGCGGGTTAATCTGCTTACGGCCGAGGATGAACGAGTCCTGGCCCGTGCGATGGAGCTTGAGAAGCGCCTGACCGCCATCGAGGACGAGATCGCCGAGGAGACCGGACGGCAGCCCGCAGCGCGCACCACGGTGTTCGGCCTGCTTCAGCGGTTGTACGCCGTACGGGAAACAGCGATAGCGGTGGCCCGTTTCCTTGGTCTGCCGGAAGACGTTCGGCTCTCGACCGTCATGCACGACCCGGATCTGCGGCTCCTGGTCGACGGCCCGATCAACGAGACGCTCGTCAACTATCTGTCCGACACACTGCAGATCGAGCCCGAAGAGGCCCAGCAACTCGTGGTGGAGCTTTCGATCGTCACCCGGCTTCTGCCCCCCGAGGTGCTCGACGTCCTGGACGACGACCCGCCGGTGGACGAAATCGAGAACGAGATCGCTAGCGATGGTATCGAAGACAAGCTCGGCATGTATGAGCTCCTCTTCCACTCCCACCTCTCACGCGTGCGTGAAGAGAGCACGAAATCCCAGCGCCACCTCGCCGAGGCAAACCTCCGGCTGGTGGTCAGCGTCGCCAAAAAGTACATCGGGCGCGGCATGAACCTGCTGGATCTGATCCAGGAGGGCAACATCGGCCTGATCCGGGCGGTCGAAAAGTTCGATTACCGGAAGGGCTACAAATTCTCCACCTACGCGACGTGGTGGATCCGGCAGGCGATCACCCGGGCCATCGCAGACCAGGCCAGGACGATCCGCATCCCGGTCCACATGGTCGAGACGATCAACAAGCTTCTCCGTGTCAGCCGCCGTCTTGTCCAGGAGTACGGGCGTGAACCCACGGCCAACGAGATCGGCCGACAGATGGAGATGACCGCAGACAAAGTCCGGGAAATTCTCAAGATATCCCAAGAGCCGGTTTCCCTCGAAACGCCCATCGGTGAAGAGGAAGACAGCCACCTGGGGGACTTCATCGAGGACAAGAACGCCCCGGCACCGGCGGAAGCGGCGACCTACCATCTGCTCCGCGAGCAGGTCGACGACGTCCTGGACACGTTGAGCCTCCGTGAGCGCCGGGTCCTACAGCTTCGGTTCGGGCTGGAAGACGGCCGCAGCAGGACGCTGGAAGAGGTCGGTCGAGAATTCTCTGTGACACGTGAGCGCATCCGGCAGATCGAGGCCAAGGCGTTGCGGAAGTTGCGGCACCCGACCCGGAGCAAGAAGCTCCGCGATTTCCTCGAATAACGGAGAATAAGAACCCGTAGAATGGCCCGCTTCGGGCCCACGAACATGGCCATGAAACAGCGGTCGGGCGACGGGCCGCTGTTCTTTTGTTCGATTTTTGCCCGGCGCGGCCGCCACCCTTTCAGCCATGGAGAGACCGTACGCGTTCAAATGCCGATCAATTATAATTGTTAAGCGTTTGCTTCATAAGTGTATGCTTAGCAATATAGTTAACGAGGCTCGCACGAGCCGTGACGTCCTCCAACGGTTCCCGGTTTGTCGATACAGGACGTTGCGTGGTGCGCGTCTTTGGATGGTGAGATCGTGGCACAGTTACCGCTGCTGACCGGCTCCGAGATGATCGATGTCGTAAGCGACATAGTCGTCATCGTGTTCCTCATTTTCGCCTTCTTCGCATTGATCGTTTTGATGGTCATGGCGCTGCTTTTGTACCGCCGGGTCACGACGCTTATCGAGGCGTTGACGAAGGCTACGGAGCGCGGGGAGCGACTGCTTGAAGATATCGGCGGTTTCGCCGACAAAGTGAAAACCGGCGGGGCCTTGCCCGGCATGGTGTTCCGGGGAGCTTTCGGGGGGTTATCCGGCGTCCTCGGCGGGTTGCGGCGGCGGGGAAGACGCGGCCCGCGCTGCGACTGACGCCGCAATCCCCAGCAGATAACACGGCACTAACGAAGTACAACAGGAGAGGTCCACGACATGGCAAGTAACGACGGTGGCGGCTTTTTTGTCGGGTTGCTCGTGGGCGGCGCGGCCGGGTTCCTGGCGGGTATCCTCATGGCGCCGCGCTCCGGTGAAGAGACACGGGCCATCCTTGCGGAGAAGAGCGGTGCATGGCGGGACAAAGCCGGAGAGCTCAGCGCCGTCACCCGTGAGCGTCTCGGTCAGGCCATGACGGAGGGCCAGGAGGCGGCACGGCGGGCCAGAGGCCACGCCGGTCCGGAGTTCGACGACGAGTTCGACATCGACTTCGACGACGACCCGCTGACCGATTCGGAAGAAGACCGAGCCTGATCGCGGCCCTAACCCCTGATCGGCAGCTCTTCCATGCGCGGGTAAGAGCCGAGCACCTTGAACCAGGACGACATCTCCCGCAACCTCTCGATAGTCTCCCGGCCGACCGGGTCCATGCGATGCAACTCCATGTCGATCATGAAAGTGTAACGCCCGAGCCGCTCCCCAGTCGGACGTGACTCTATCTTGACCATGTTGATCGAGTTCTCCGTCAGTACCCCGAGCGCCTTGTACAGCAACCCCGGTTCGTCCTCGGAGAACTGAAACGCCACGGACGTCATGTCGTGGCCCGTGGGAGACCGATCCTTATCGTCGAGCACGACGAAGCGTGTGTAGTTGTTAGGGTTATCCTGGATCGCCTCTGCGACGACCTCGGCGCCGTAGATATCGGCGGCCCGCCGCGGCCCGATAGCCCCGGCCACGGCGTCCGACTCCTGCATATCTATAACCGCCTGGGCGTTGCTCAGCGATGCGACTGCCTGCGTGTGTCCCAGGGCGGTCCCGAGGTAGATCCGGCTCTGCCCGAGCGACTGCGGATGAGAGTAAACCACGGTGAGGTCGGCGATCTTCGTTCCTGGCTTCACCATGAGACAGTGATCTATCGGCACCGCAAGTTCGCCGGCGATCATGATTTCGTCCGAGCGCACCAGGAAGTCCAGCACGTCCGTTATCGCGCCGTGCAGGCTGTTCTCTATGGGAACGACACACTGGTCGATCTCACGTTTCTCGACGGCGTTAACGACCGTCGGGATAGACGCGAAAGCGACCATCTCCGCCTCTGGACTGTATTTGTAGGCCGCCTCTTCGCTATACGTTCCGGCCGGACCCAGATAGCCAAGTTTCATGTGTCGTTGCCACTTCCGGCCCGCCGGACCGCCGATGCCGGACCGATTAGCCACTTACGCCAGATTAGTTGGTTATCCAGGAACTTGAAGGCGTTTCTCATGAGGGTCACAGCGGCGCATTCCGGTTCACGCGCCGCTAATGGTCTTACGGCATCTCCGTGAGCGTCTCCCACAGCGTCTGCGTACCTTCTACCGGCGTTACAACGATAACCTCATCCTCGGCGCCGAGCACCGTGGTCGGCCGTGGTTCCTCGGTCTGGCCTGTCGGTCCGATGATGAGTATCACGGTGCTGCCGTACGGCAACACGACTTCAGACAGCATGCGGTTGCCGACTTCCGCGCCCGCCGGGATCTTGATCGCCACGAGCTCACGATGCCGCCCCGCCAGCGGCATCAGCCGCACAACCGGGTGCGCGGGAACTGTAGACGCGAGCCTCGTCATGGCGAGGTCGGTCAAGGAGACCACGTCGTCCACGCCGAGAGCCTCAAACAGGGCCGCGTTCTCAGGATCAAGAACCACCGCCACCGTGCTGGGGACGTTGAACACCTGCTTCGCTAGCTGGCAGGACGCGAGATTGACGGCATCGTTGCCTGTGGCTGCGATGAATAGCCCGGCCCGCGCCACCCCGGCCTCACGCAGGTTGGTTACGTTCGTGCCATCTCCCAGCCGTGCGATGCTGCCGAACGTTGACCGCAGTGTCTCCACGCGGTCGGGGTTTCTGTCGAGGAGAAATACTTCCTGGCCCGTCACCAGTTGTGACCGGGCCAGCCCCGTACCGATGCGTCCTGCTCCGATGATGACGATATACATGGCTTATCTCAGGGGATGTCCGGCACTGTCTGCAGGATCACGTCCGCCACGAGCGCCGTCGGCGATGTGACGGTGATCCCCAGGCTCGTGTACAGTTCCCTCAACCCCTCATCCTTGACCCGGCAGACCACGCGTCGTGTGCGGTAGATGGACTTCGCTTTCTGGGCGGCGAGACCGTTCAACGCATCGTTACCGGAGAGCGCCAGGAATACGTCCGCCTCTTCGATGCCCGCCTCAAGCATCGCCTCGGAACCGCTTCCGTCGCCGACGACGAGCCTTATGGCGCCGCTATCGACCAGAGTGCGCGGCAGGTTCATCACCTGCGTACGGCTCGGTTCGATGATCGAGACGTCGTGGCCATCGGTCGATAACGACGATGCGACGCGCGCGCCGATGCGTCCAGATCCCATGATGACGACCTTCACGTAACCAACCGTCCGGTCGTTATCGGTGTGAGATATCGTTCCCCGTCGGGTTGATCAGACACCTGTGAGGATCCCAGCGCCCTGCCGCTCCACGACCTGCGTGATCCCGGTCGTGTCCTACCTTGCGTCGGCGGCTCACGCCACAGCACCACCAGGCATCGTGCGTGTTCCAACACGTAGGGGACGTCCACCCCCAGCGAGAAGTGGCCGTAGTCACTCGGGCATGACGTTCCGATCACGATGGCGTCCACGTCTCGTTCCGCAGCCTCAAACACCACGGCAGGCCCGAGTTCGCGCGCCTGGAGCAGCTGGGCTTCAAAGTCTCCCCGCGGGAGTTGGACAGAGGTCTCGGCGTTATGGAGTATCCCTTCACCCCGGGCGGCAGCGGGTCCGACCTCGGCGTCGACGGGCAGCGCGCGGTCCACGGTGATCACGTACACGGCAAAAAGCGTGCCCTTCACCCGGCGGACCATGTCCGCGCCCTGAGCGAGCACGCCCTGGTCCGTATCGTCTCCTGTAAGCACCGCAAGTACTTTGCCGTAGGCCATTTAGAAGTCCGTTCCTAATTATTCCACTTTATTCTCTCGTTACAGGGACGACGACACCCGGGGCGTCGGCCGGTCGTTCTCAGGTAGAGATCTTGTCCACGAGCTCGTCACGCCCGGCCACCACAAGGATATCGCCGGGCAGAAGCCCGTCGTCCGGGTCCGGGGAAAGAGTGATCCCATCCCCCCGTTTCAGGGCAAGAACCGATACGCCGTACTTATCCCTAACGCCCGTGAATCCCGTCTCACGCAGGGTCATGTTGGCGAACCGATCCGGTACACGGATCCGGCTAATGCCATAAGACTCCGTGAGTTCCATATATTCCTGCGCATCCGGGTTGAACAGATTGTGGGCCAGCCGGGCACCCATCTCCGCCTCCGGGTGGACCACTTTGTTACATCCAATGCGTTCCAGCGTTGCGCCGTGCAGTTCGTCGTGCGCACGGGCGACTATATAAGGAAGGCCCATCGTCTTCAGCAACACGGACACCATGATGTTGGCCTGGACGTCGGCGCCGATAGCCACAACGGCGATGTCCATGTTGTTCACGCCAAGTTCGGCCAGGACCGTTTCGTTCGTGGCGTCGCCCGCCACTGGATACGTCACCTGACCCATAAGCGGTTGGACGCGCGTCTCGCTCTGATCGATCGCCATCACGTCATGGCCAAGCTGGTAGAGCGTGCGCGCTACGCCGGATCCCAGGCGTCCCAGGCCGACGACGGCGACCTGTTTTTTTGTGGTAGCGATGGAACACCCCCGATAGCCTGTTGCCCTGATTGAGCGCCCGTAAACAACCAGCTCCGGGCCAGCGGTCTTATCCGGTTCCGGGTACCCGATACCGTGTATCCGTTTGGGAATATCCGGTGCCCCGGGCGTCACATGCAGAAAGCTAGCCTATTCTAATCTCCTCGGTCGCGTACCGGTACGGGACCGGGGTGTCACGCCCGGCCATCAGCAGCGCCAGCGTGAACGGGCCAAATCGCCCGACGAACATCGCCGCCGATATGACGATTCTCCCTCCGTCGCTCAGCAGGGGTGTGACACCGGTGGAAACCCCTACAGTGCCTATCGCCGAAAAAACCTCCAGTTGCAGATCGGCGAGTGGTTGATCCTCGAGCATTGTGAGGAGTACGAGAAAGGACCCAACCGTAAAGGTCGCGAGCGCGCCTATAACGAGAGCGCGCCGCGCCAGTTCTTGCGGAATATCCCTGTCGAACGCGGACAGATTTCTCTGTCCGCGGACAGTCGCCACGGTCGCTATGACTATCAGGGCAAAGGTGTTCAGCTTGATGCCGCCCGCCGTGGACGCCGACGCACCGCCGATAAACATCATGATTTCGAAGACGACGTTTGTGGTGTCTTCGTGCTCGCCGAAATTGTCGATGGAGAAACCGGCCGTCCGGGCGATCGTGGCGTTGAAGAACGAGTCTCCTATCTGGTCCGCCGTGCTCAGCCCGCCGATGGTGTCGTCGTTATCCTGTTCCAGTACGTATAAAAATGCCGTTGCGGCGATCAGCAGCACCAGGCTGCCGGTCAGGACTATCTTCGTTTCAAGTGAGAAGCGCCGGAACCGCCGGATTGTGATGACCTCAAATATGGCCAGATATCCGAGAGCGCCCAGGATGATGAGCCCGGCGACAATGCCGAGAACCCATGCATCTGAGCGAAACGCCTCAAGACTCGCCCCCGGGACATGCTCCCCGGGAAGAATCACGAGGCCTGCGTTGTTGAATGCGGATACCCCCAGGAATGCACTCTGCCAGAGGGCGCTGCCCAGCGATATCCCGTCCCAGAGGCTTCCGAAAACGTAAAAGCGCAGGAACAGCAGCGTCGTCCCGATCAACTGAATGGTCACCGAGAGGACGACTATGCGCCGGATAAGGCGGGGCAACCCGCCAAGCTGCCGGACGCCCAGACCCTCCCTGATGGCGAGCTGGCTCTGCATGCCGATCCGCTGGCCGACAATGATGAGCAGGAACGCCGCCGCAGTCATGAATCCCAGTCCGCCGATGAAGGCCAGGATCAACAGGATCACGTGGCCAAACGTCGTCCAGTAAGAAGCCGTATCCACGACGACGAGGCCGGTGACGGTGATCGCCGATGTCGCCGAAAACAGCGCCGTGAGAAAGGGAGCGAAACCGTCCTCTTCACGAGAGATCGGGAGCCACAGCAAAAGCGTCCCGATGAAGGTGAGTACCAGGAACCCGTAAACGACAAGCATCGACGACGCCGGCCCGCGGACCGGAACCGAACGACGGGCGACGTTTATATGTACCGGGCCGATTTCAGCCTGGCGGGGACGCCGAACGACGGCATCGCCGGGTCTCGGCTGCCACGGAGGTTGCATCTGGGAGGGCTTCTCGTGCGCCCTGGTTTCAGGTCTGGATTCGATTCAGGGTCACTTGGCCGCGCGCAAACACGGGCACGTGGAGAGCGGACGGGGTGCGTCCTGGATCCCGGGTGATTCTACATTTGTTAGGCCCCGGACGCCGATTCCTCAGGATTCCACGCCATACCGGTCCTGGGGGCCGAAACACGAACATTTCCAGTTTTGCGCGCCGGCGGGCAAGCGCTCAGAATGGTCCGCTAACCAGCGCGCGGCATCTATATGATGAAGCTGGAGTATGCTCGCCGCGACCGGAACCCTAGGACGTGACCGGTAACAATTACGCCAGCTATCGGACACCCGGGAGGCTGAATTGCGACCAATCAGGTCCTTTCTGCGGCTTGTTGCCAGTATCGGCAACGAGTTTTTCGCCCGTAACGGGCCATACATGGCCGCGGCGGTGTCCTTTTACGCGCTCTTCTCCATGTTCCCGCTGATGCTCGCTCTCATCGCCGTGGCCGGCTTTTTCCTTGAATCGGAGAGCTTCCGTGACAGGCTGATAGAAGGCATCCCGGAGGTCCTGCCGGTCGAGGGCGACCTTGTGGCGAGCATCATTGCCAACGTCACGAGCGGTGCAGCCGTAGGAAGCGTCCTGGCCGCCATCGGTCTGTTCTGGGCCTCGACGGCCGTGTTCGGCGCCATCAGGAAGTCGATCAACAACATCTGGGGCATCACCAGGACTCGGGGCTTCCTAAGAGAGCGCCTGATGGACATAACGCTCATGCTCGGGGCGTCGGTGGCGCTGATGGTCTCGATCTTCGCCACCACCTTCCTGAACTTCCTCAGCGAGTTCACCACGGTGTTGTTCCAGAACGACACCATCAGCCACAACTTCTGGAGCAGGGTCGCGTTAACGCTGCCCTGGGGCACGACGTTCGTATCATTCTTCTTGCTGTACCTGTGGTTGCCCAATACGCGCGTTCGCATACGTGAGGTGTGGCTACCCGTGCTCATCGCCGGGACCACGTTTGAGATCGGCAAAGTGGTGTTCGTGGTCTACCTGGGCAACTTCCGCAACTACGCCGACGTTTACGGAGCCATCGCCGCCGTGATCGCCCTGATGGCCTGGGTTTACGTCTCCACGATCATCCTTCTTGTCGGCGCTCTGCTCACCTCTCGCTACGCCGCGTACTTGAACACGCGTGAGCAACGCAAACAACTCGACGAACTCTCAACAAGCCTGGAACGAATCCGCTCAAACGGACCGGTGGTGACCCCTGCGTACGCTGCTGGCTAGGGTCTTCATGCAGCTGCTCCTCGCGCTCGTGGGCACGGCTATCGCATGTTCCCTGGTGGCCACCGACGATGATCCAACGGCCACCCCGCAACCCACTCCGAGCAGCAATCCCACATCCAACGCTGGGAGCTCGCCGGACTTGGCCACACCGATATCGCGGCTTCCGAACCTACGTGACCTGGTGGAGCAGGTCGCCCCGGCGGTGGTGGCGATAGACACCAGCACGGTAGGCGTAGACTTCTTTCTGAGACGGGTGGAGCAGCGCGGCTCGGGGTCCGGGGTGATCGTTCGCCCAGACGGTTACATCGTCACCAACGATCATGTGATCTCCGACGCGTCGTCGTTGCACGTGGCGCTCTCGGACGGCCGGGTGCTGGACGCGACCACGATCGGACGCTACCCGGAGAGCGACATCGCCGTGATCAAGATAGAGGTCGATGAAGAGCTGCCGACGCTCGAGTTTGCCGACTCTGACCAGGTGCGGGTGGGTGACTGGTTGCTCGCCATCGGCAATGCCCTCGGGCTGGAGGGCGGCCCGACGGTGACCCTTGGTATCGTGAGCGCCCGGGGACGGAGACTACAGACGGAGATCGGGGCGACGCTGTCCGATCTGATCCAGACCGACGCCGCCATAAACGAGGGGAACAGCGGCGGGCCTTTGGTAGACCTCGATGGCCGGGTGGTCGGCATAAACACCACGGTCCTTGCCTCCGCCCAGGGCATCGGCTTCGGCGTCAGTTCCAACTCGGCACTCCGATTCTCGGACGATCTCATCGAGTTTGGTGAGGTGCGCAGGCCATTGATCGGCCTGGCGCTTGAAACGATCCGTGAATCGATCGCCCTTGCGCTTGACCTTCCGGTGTCCCGCGGGGTGCTCGTGACCGCGGTCGGAGATGGCCCCGCCAGGGAAGCGGGCGTTGAGGAACTGGACGTGATTACGGAGATAGAGGGCAAGCCCGCCGGCAACCAGTCAGAGTTCCTGGCCGATCTGTGGAGCTACCGCCCGGGCGACAAGATCGCCCTGACGATACTACGAGAGGACCGGCAGTTGGAGATCGTCGTATCCCTGGACGAACGGCCTTCCGGGGGCTAGCGGCGGGGCGTTAGCCGAGGGGAACGCGGGCCAGTTCCTCGTAGCGGGGGCCGTCCACCATCAGGCGGCTTCGATAAAGCACCAGCGACTCCACCGGGAGGTCCGGTCGCGGCTCCGGTAGTCGCACATGGGCGAACGCCTGCCCCACCTGACCGACGGCAAACGGTGGCACTTCACGTTGCAAGCGACCCACGGTGAGATGCGGGTTGTAGCGGCGATCTTCCCCTGCGATGCCGATGCGCTCGAGAGCGCCCTCAAGCCGGGCCTGGAGCATTTGAAGACGCTCAACCTCTCCCGTTATCCCTACCCAGAGAACCTTTGGCTGCGTCAGGTTTGGAAAGCCGCCCGTATCATCCAGACGAAGGGTGAACTTTCCGGACCGGGAAGCGGCGTCGGTCATGCACTCGGTGATCGCCTCGACGCGATCCTTAGAGGTATCGCCCAGGAAACGGAGCGTCAAATGCATCATCTCCGCCCGCGACCAGCGGACGTTGGGGCGCAGGAATTCCGGGACCTTCCAGGCCGTGCCGGTTAGCGCTGCCTTGGCTTCCGCAGACAGGTCCGCCGCAATGAACATCCGCCAGAGACCGTCTTGTGGTTCCGCCGCGCGCCCGGGAGTCACGCCCGGTCGGGTTACGGTTGGCGCGTGAAAATCGCGACGAGGGGTCTCTCTTCCCGGTACGAATGGAGGGCCGCCGGGGCGTTGCGGCACGAACCGGGCCGAGGCCGGGGCCGGACGGTGGGGTCGCGGGGGTCCGGGCGGGCCTGGATTGCGGGGATCGCGGCCGGGGTGTTCGGGGCGTGTCGGAAACATCACTTACAAGTTTAGAGCGGCCAGGGCCGGGGCGCAGCCGGTGAAATCACCGATCCGGTTGACGGACGGCTATCACCTTTGGCGCGGTCCTCGATCCCATACGCGTCCGTTGAGGTGCGGCCCGCGTGGGCAGCCAGACCACCGACGCGGTACGATTCGGTGTCTACACGCCCATGAAACCCCTCGCTTCCTTACACGCAGCGCCCGGTAAAACCGGCCTCCCGACTCCCAAACGCGGCCTCGACCTGTGGCTGCGCGGGACTCGGCTGCCCGTGATCTTGATGTCGCTCGTCAGCGTGGCGGCCGTGTGCGTGAGTAAGGGCGGCGAGGTCGAGTTCATACAGGACGTCACGCCCGTAACGGATGAACTCACGCTGGTGATCGAGGCGACCCGTGCCGATATCGAGCTGTACCGCGGCGATCCCGGGTCCGTCATCACCCAGATCGAGGCCGGCAACGCGCCGAAGGTGGTCCACCGCGTCCGTCCGGGCGGCATCATCCCTACGTCCCATCTGCTGATCGAGACCTTCATACCGATACAGTACGCGCCGAGATCCCGCGCCATCGTCCGCATGTGGATCCCGGACCGGACCGTGTTGGAAGTGAACGGCGACGACGTGTCCGTTGAGATCAGGGGGCCGCTCGCAAACACCATTACCGTGAGCGGCGACATCACGCTCACCAAGGGTGACGCGACCCTCGTGGACGTGATCGGAGATTTCGCGATCAACACAGGTCTGGGGGGGATCACCCTTAATCGTGTCGACGGGGGGTACAACGCAGAAACCGGCCGCGGGTCGATCTTTTTCCGGGGAGCTCCGGCCCGATCCCAGGTTAGCCGACTTGAGACCGGAACGGGCAGCATCTTCGCCGATCTGAGCCGCGACCCTGATATACCGATTTCCGTCAAGGCCGGTCGCGGCGCAATCCTGCTGCATGACGGCGGGGATCCCATCTCCGGCGCGAACATCGCCGTTGCATCTTCGGGCGCCGCCGCATCCCTGGAGCTGGTCACGGCGAACGGGATCATCGACATCCGCCGTTAGTTCGTCCGCGCCCGCCATCAATTCGTGAATCCACGCACGCCCTCCCCTGCCCCTCTTGCGGACATCCCGGAAGAACTGCACCGCATCCTGGACTTCAGTTTTGTCCTCCGAACAACTATGACGCGCCGCCGTTCCGGTGGCACACGGACCGTCGAAACGACGTACACCTGGGACGGGGACCGCTGTGTATACCTGTCCGGGTACCCGGGGTCGCGCGACTGGGTGGCGAATATGGCGGCGAACTCGTCGGTGACCGTAACGACGGTCGAGGGGGAGCGGAACTACGTGATCGCGGCGACCGCGCGCGTGCTGAGGGATCGCGACGAACGTGTTGGGCACCTTCTGGCATTTATCGACCGCTGGGCGGAGCGGCCCGGTTTCCCGCGCAAACGATTCCGCTTCCTCCTGGGCGCGATCCGTTTGAACCGCCGGTTGCGACTGCCGTGGTGGGGGCCGTTCTATCCCGTGCGGCGCATCCTAGACAGGATGCCCTGCGTCGAGCTGCGTTTTATCGGTGAGCCATGTTTGCTGGAGGGCGACCCCCCGGAGCCGGCCTAGGTAACACCGGTATCCGGGGCGTCATCCGGGGACGCGCGGGCGGTTCGGTTTCCGTCGCTCCGGCCCCCTGCGGCGCCGCGTGATGGCGCCTCGCCCCTTAGTGCGGAGCCGACGGCGTTTCGGACCGCCTCGCTGAACTCAACGTTCGAGGCGATCCATTCCAGGTAGTCTGGCGCTTCCTCTGCAACGCGGGACAGCCGCTCTCCGCGGTGGCGCCCAAAGTTGAACAGCGCTTTCCCATCCGGCGCCCACACCAGGCGGGAGTCGGGGTCGATTGCAGCGGGGTCGTCCGGATGGATGAAACCGGACAGCCCTTCAATATCGTCAGACAGCTCCGAGTACGTGTCGAGCTGTCCCTCCAGCACCCGGTAAACGGCCTCGGCGCCGTCCAGATCGTCCGGTACCGCTCCCCCGACGAACCGCCTGTACGCGGCAGCGAAGTCACGTGGCTCGCGCCGGTGAAAGAGCGTCATAGCGTCGATCACCACGGCCTCGTCGAAGGGAGCGGCAACACCGGACCGGTTAAACTCAGCCTTGAGCAGCGGGATGGCGAAACGCTCGATCCCGAACCCGGCGATGTCGCAATCTTTAAGGTAATTGGCGAGCGCGCCGGCGAAAGCACGGAACGGTGGGCTGCCCGCGACATCGTCGTCCGTAACGCCGTGGACCGCGCTTGCCCCGGGCGAGATCGGCGACTCTGGATTGATCAGCTCGCCCCGGTTGGAGCGAGTGCCGTCCGGTTCCACTTTGAGTGTGGAAAGTCGGACAATTCGCGCCGTTTTCGGGTCCAGCCCTGTTGACTGCACATCGAGAAAGACGATAGGCCGTTTCAAAGTTAACCGCATTTGAACTCCCGGCGATCACACCCCCCGGAGGGCCTTAATCGTTCGGTGATCGAGTTGGGCGGCCATGCTAGCACCCGGGGTATCCCCGTCAGCTTCTGCGCTGTCACACCGCTCGACCAGTGGATAGCACGAGTGCGCCCGCCTCTCGGTACAGGCTGAGTCGCTCTCCGACTAACTGATCCTGGTCGAGTTCTACACGCGCGCGAAGCGTTTGCCGTTCGGTCTTGCTGCCTCGGTCGCGTTGCCCGTCTCGACGTACTCGGAGACGAACTTCTGACGACGGAGTGTGAGGGAGGTGGATGTCATGAGACGTAGTAGGCGGACCTGTCAGTTGGTTAAGGTCCGACCTCAAATCGCGACGAGTAATCCCTGGGTCTGTGAACGCCGTCGTGGGGGTGTAGTCATACGTAGCTGCAGCGATGCTGGTCCACGCCAGGCACATCACACTGCCTCGCCTGCCCGTGATTCCCCTCTAGATCAAGGTCAAAAACTCAAGTTAATACGTTATGGATATCGAATGCTTTTCTGGAATTACAACCTTTAGCCTCCGTGCGTCCATCCCGAGACGACTTAGTTCACTAGCGGGTACGGGCATTCATCAGGCCGACTCTGATGTTACATAGATAGTAGGAGAATGATCCATGAGGGACATTGCCGTTGCCAAACTGGCTGGCTATTCTCTGGTCTTGGGGCCAATTCTTGCGCTGGTTTGTTACTTCATTCAACCCGGAGGAATCCTGGGTATTGGTGGAGGAACAGCAGATCCAACCGACTCCTCGGCTGTCGTGAAACTTCTAGCCGACAACCCAGAATTAGGGACCCTGACGTCACTTCTTATTCCGGTTGGAGTCCTAGTGTTTCTATCCGGCATCATGTTTTTCGTACAGAACATGGCCGGCGGCAGCGGTCACGCGGTCGCACGACTCGGACTTCCCATGGTGATGGGGAGCATATTCGGATGGGTACTGAGTAGTGCAATAGCAATGGCAATATCTGCCGGTGTGGCAACCGACGCCGGCGCCAATATGATATTCGCTATAAACACCATAGCTTCCTTAGCATTTGGTGCTGGGTTGGTCCTGATTGCGATCGGGGCTTCCACTAGGGAAGAAATCAACTCCAACCTTGCCTACATCGCAACCCTATCTGGAGTTGTAGTTGTCGTGTCCTCGGTCGTAACCGCATTTTCACCCGATTCAGCGCAAGATATGAACGCTGTAACGGGGGTTGCGTTCATCGTCGGCACGCTCTGGTTTATTCTGATAGGCCGCCAACTAATAACCGACTAATTTGTCGTGATGGTGAAAAGAGGCCTCCGACTTCGGTCCGAGGCCTCTTTTTGGTTCAGGATGGTATGGCTAATGACTACGTGCCGGCACGGTACAAAACCCTGAACAATATTCATGAATCAGCGACGAACTTAACCCAGATGCTGATCATTTACGTGGTTCGTGAGCCTGGAGGACGTAGCACGGGCGGGCGAGTCAATGCGCCGTCTGGGACGGTCGTATGGCGGTTACCAGACCGGCGAGAACTAGCGGTGCTGTGGCAGTCCACGGCCTACCGGATATGAGGAACGAAGGTGGCTGATGTGGACCAACATCACTCCCACGACGCATAGACGATATGCCTCTGCAGAGCGTTAATATTGACAGGCTGATCCGTGAGAATCAGCCCCTACTGGTGTAAGAACTGGTGTAAACCGCCTCGGTCAGGCCAACGAAATCGCCTTCCAAGTCGTCGGTCCCCGTTCAAAATGCACCAATTGCCGAGGTGGCGGAATGGTAGACGCGACGGTCTCAAAAACCGTTGGGCATAACGCCCGTGCGGGTTCGACTCCCGCCCTCGGCACCAGTTAGTCCGTACAACCGGAACCTGTCTCTGGCGGGTTGGCTCGCCGCCCTCCGCTACGCCCCCGGAAGTCCCTTTGAGGCCAGAGCTTCCTGACCGCGGGTCAGGAACTGGGGGCCGCCTGTCCCGAAGAGCTCTCGGGGCGACAGCGACAGCATTCGGAAGCCTTTGTCCAGAATGGCCGGGATGTTGTCCATGTTGGCCGGGCTGGCTACGGCCTTGCCTGCCGCTGTGGAATCGGCGACAACTTTGTCCACGAGGGTGTTCACTTCCGCCTGATCGGCCCAGCCCATGGAGTGCGACAGGTCGAGGGCGCCGAGATCGATGAAGTCGATCCCCGGGAGTGCCAGTATCTCTGACAGGTTGTTCACGGCGTCGATCTCTTCGATGATGCAGCCCGCCATGGTCTGCTCGTTGGTGTCCAGGGTCCACTGTCTGGGCGAGCCGATGTCCAGCGCGTAGCCACCTCCCCTGCTTCGGAAGAAGATCGTGCGTTTCCCGAGGGGTTGGAATTTGGCGGCATTCACCGCGGACTGGGCGTCCGCCGCGGTCTTCACTCTGGCAACCAGCACACCCTGTGCTCCACCATCCAGTGCGTGCAGGAGCAGCTCAGGGTTGTTCTGCATGCGGGCGATAGTAGTCATGCTGTGGACGTCCGCTGCACGGATCGTTTGAAGTAGTGCGCTCTCATCGAACAGATCGTGTTCACAGTCGACGATGGCGAAATCGAACCCCATCAAGCCCGCCATCTCCACGAGATCGGTGTCGTTGGGGCCGACCGTTACGCCAAATGCGGCGCCGCCGGCTTTGAGCTTCGCTTTGGTCCTGTTCTGGCGCACCAACGGTCCCCTCCTTCAATTAATCGGCAATCAATCAGCCTATCGGCTGCAAAGAGCCAGCGAGGCGGAGTGTAGTTGAACGCGGTCCGAGATCAACACCTTTACTTCATACTGGGGTCGCACTTGCGAAAGTCGTTGAAGAAAGAGGGCGCAGCAATGGAGCGGCCGCGACACCACGGGCGGGGGGGGCTTGGTCTTCTCGGTTACGCGATAAGGGCCGGGTTGCGCCCGGAGGGAAGGTTCTGATCAACAGCGCGGGCGTGGGCGCGAGGGTGTTTGCATTGAAGATCGCTAAGAACTTCGGAGCAGAAGTCACGGGAGTGACAGCGTTACGACCTGATTCTCGACATGGCGGCCCACCATTCGTTCTTCGATTACAAACGTGCGCTGGCCGGGAGCAAGAGAATGGGTGTCCTGACGCTCAGACAGAATCCGGGTCCGATTACCTGGTCGAACTGTTTGAGGCCGGGACGGTAAAGCCCGTCATAGACCGGTGCTATCCGCTTGGTGCAGGGGCGCAAGCGCTCCCCTATTTCGAAGACAGGCTCACGCGGGCAAAGTCGTCATCACAATCTGAGGCGCCGGCGCCGCGTTACGTCTCGTTGACGACGTTTACGCCGAGGCCACGTAGGAGTTCCACCCAACCGACGACGGTCTCCCTTTCCGGCGGAACGGGATCGTCTGCGCCGTCCGACTCGATGCCGAACCGGTCGCGTTTCGCGATGCCCAGGCTGTGGTACGGCAGGACTTCGACGCCCAGCAGGTCGGACAGCGGCTTCACCAGTTCAGCCACGCCTTCGAAGTGCTCCTGCCGGTCGTTCAGCCCCGGGATGACCGGCATCCGGACCAGGATGTTTGCACCCGTTTCGTGAAGCTCTTTCAGGTTGGACAGGATTGCTGTATTTGGAACGCCGGTGAACTGGCGATGTTTAGCGTCGTCCGTCTCCTTGACGTCGAACAGGAACAGATCGGTGTACGGTGCAACGCGAGCCAGCCGTTCGAAGGCCACGTGGCCCGCGGTCTCCACGGCGGTGCTTATCCCCGCCTCCTTCACCCCGCTCAGCAGCGCTTCTGCGAAATCGATCTGCAGTAGCGGCTCGCCGCCAGACAGAGTCATCCCACCACCGGATGCCTCGTAAAACGGGCGGTCGCGGCACACCTGTTCGAGCACCTCGTCTACCGGCCGGTCACGCCCAACCAGTTCCAGCGCTCCGGACGGGCAAACCCTGGCACACTCGCCGGCCAGAACACAGTTATCCCTGATGAATATGTGCTTTTCACCCCCGTCAAAGACGTGCGCGCCATTGGGGCAGACGCCGGTGCAAGCCCCGCAAGAAATGCATTTGTCGGACAGGTACGACAGCAGCGGGGCGGGGTTAATCGACTCCGGGTTGTGGCACCAGAGGCAGCGGAGTGGGCACCCTTTCAGGAACACCGTCGTCCTGATACCCGGTCCATCGTGGATCGAGAACCGCTGGATATCGAAAACACGCCCGGTCGTCTTCAGTGCGGATGGGAGCGACCCGATGGCCGTATCGGGGTCAGAAGGAGCCATGGTTTGGATCGTCGTCAATCTGCAGCCAGGTGGAAATGACGGGCGTAACTCCGCGTAACACCCCGTAATACAGGACAGCGGCTGTGCGCCACACGGTGGTACAAAATCGTGCCGAAGAGTAGCATATCGTTGCTGCCGCCCGGGTATCGCACGCGTTCCAAAAAGGGCGCCGTCGCAGGAAACGGGTATATGCAGACACTTACACGACCAACGACGAGCTTGCACCAGCTGGATCTGGTACTCGAGGACCACAGCCGCAGCTATCGGCTGCGGGACATGTACTGGGCGGGAACCCATGAGGCGGCGGTCGTTCGCAAAGCCGTAGAAGGCTGCGGCGAGGACACCCTGACCGGGCACGCCCGGAACTTCGCCATCCTGCTCGACGCCAGCGACCCGTTTATTCAGCCGGACGAATTGATCGTCGGCGCGGCCCTGGCGACTCCCGAGGACGCTGAGAAGATCGACCTCGGGGAGTACGACCCGCACTATCCCCCGGGTTACGCCATGCTGCTGAGCAAGGGCCTCCCCGGGATTCGGGACGAGGCGCACGCAAAGCTCCAGGTTGAATCCAACCCGGCAAGCCAGGACTTCCTACGCGGCGTCGAGATCGCATACGGAGCCGCCTGCCGGTATATCGAGAAGTGCGGCCTGCACGCATCTGAAACTGCGGCGATCGAGTCCGATCCAACCAGGGCGACCGAGCTGAAACGCATCTCGTCTATCTGCCACGAGCTTGCGAACGGCGTCCCGACCTCCTTTCACGCAGCGCTCCAGCTTCTGCAGTTCGTGCGCGTTTTCGGCGGGCGCGGCTGCATCGGGCGATTCGACCAGTGGGTCTACCCGTTCTACCGGCGGGACATCGACGAAGGCCGCATCACGCAGGAAGAGGCGCAGGAGGTGCTGGAGTGCCTCTTCGTCAAGCTCAACCATTTCCCGACGGCATACCAGGCCGCCAACGACACCCTGCGCAACATCTCAATCGCCGGCCAGACCACGGACGGGCGTGACTCCTCCAACGAACTCACCTACATGTGCCTTGCGGCGTCGGGCAAGTTGATGCTCCCGGAGCCAAAGTTGAACGTTCGCTTCTTCCAGGGCACGCCGTCAAGCGTCATGCGCGCCAGCGCCAGTGTGTTGGCGAAGGGTGCAAACACGATCGCCGTGTTCAACGACGATGTCGCGATCCCCTCCCTGGTCAAGCTGGGGATCCCGGTGGAGGAGGCCCGGGATTACTGCAACGACGGCTGTTCAGAGCTGATTATGGGCGGCAAGGGCACGATCAAGTTCAAGGTGCACGACGCCCTGCCCATCCTCAATGAGCTTGTGCTGGAGTCCGCCAACGCTGACTGGGCGACCTTCGATGACGTGATGGCGGACTTCAAGACCCGGCTGAATGCCGTGATGCCGGAGGGAAGCGCCCCGGCGCGCCCGATCACCCACCCCTTCTTCGCAGCCGCCATCGAAGACTGCCTCGCCGCGGCCTCTCCAGAAGCCGCTCGATACGCCATCAATGGCAGCATCGTGGCCCAGGCTGGCAATGCCGCCGACGGTCTCGCCGCCATCAAGAAGCTGATCTACGACGACGGCTCTCTGACATGGGAACGACTACGGGACGCGATGGAGGCCGATTTTGCAGGCTACGAGTCGCTCCAGTTGAGGCTCAAGAACCGCATTCCCAAGTTCGGCAACGACGATGATTACGTCGATTCGATAATCACGGAAATCGCAGAGCACTTCTGTGACGGCGTCCACGAACGTTCCGACAATACAGAAGGCCCCGGAGGCAAGTGGGCGCCCGGGTTCATGTCCTTCGGCATACACCGCAAGAGCGACACCCCGGCCTCGCCGGACGGACGAAGCATGGGCGAGCTAACGGCCAACAGCTTCTCACCGGCCGTCGGCATGGATAGGAACGGCCCGACGGCGGCGCTGAGATCGGTGTCCAAGGTGGACCTCGTGAAGGCCTCACACGGCTCCGTGCTCGACATCGCCCTGCATTCCGGCATCCTCCAGACAAACGATGCCTTCGAGAAGTTCGTCGCCCTCTTGACGGTCTTCCTCAAGATGCCGTCAACAGCCACCCTCCAAGTCAACGTCATCGACCGGGAAACGCTGCTAAGGGCACGCGAAAACCCCGAACTGCCGGAGTTCAAAACGCTCATAGTCAGGGTCTGGGGGTTCTCAGCAGTCTTCGTAGACCTTCCCGAGGGCCTACAGGATCATGTACTCGCCCGAACAGAGCACGGATCGTTCACGGGCTAAGGGCCATACGCCACAATGGATAATAGAATCAGAAAGGGCCTCGTTCGATTGGACGAGGCCCTTTTCTTTCTCGTTCCGAACACGGACATCCTCCCGATGAAGACTACGTATTCACCGGATGAGCCCACGTAGTCGCGCAGCTTATAGTTCACATAGGAACGGGCTCGCGTTCGACCTTTAAGAGCAACTCAGCATAGTGATCGAAACAGGGACGTTCAGTGGCGGCGAAATCTTTACTTCTGATTTTCCTGACCGCGTCGGCATTCGTCTTCTCGGCCTGCGGGGGCTCTGAATCCGCCGAACCGAGTCCAACCCCGGCCACTGGAACCACCGCACCAGCGCCGAGCTCTGCAGCCGCCCTGACCGGGCCGCCCGCGATCATGACCGGGATCAACGCGATGCACGAAGTTCTTGAGTCGGAAGACGCCGACATCCTTTTTGGAACCCAGGCAGACCCGCTGACCGTCACGCTGGGACCAACGGACGGCGGCTTCCCGGATTTCCCGGCTTACGAGGGCAAGAACAGCCTCAACTTCAAGATGCCTCTCCTCACCCCCATCATCGCCCCGCTCGACCTCACCTTCAGTGGTTTCAAAAACCGCAGCGCCATCTACCGACAGGACAGGCCCGATGGCCTCCGAACGGAGCCGTTCGACGACCTCGAACTGTGCTTCGAATCCGCGTCGTCCGACTGGCCGGGCATGGTGATGTGTGTCTATCACCTGCGCACTACGCCGCTACTACAGGCGCACCTCCAGAACGACGACTGCGGGATCCGGGAGAAGTGGGACGGCGAAGGGGCCGAGCAGGGGCGCATCTACTACCTGGAGAACTCGTCAGAGCGCAGCAACGGCAACCCGAAATCGTGCAGTCCCTTGCTGGGTTCGGCCGTAAAGCGAGGCGAGGTTCTCGGCTTTTCGGGACTGGTCGGCGACAACCCTCACTCGGCCTTCAAGTTCAAAGTTCAATCGGACCTCAAGAACCCGTTGACCGAGCAGGGCGATCCCTACCTCCACTGGGTTCAACCAAAGCCCTTCTTTTACTGGCAGTGCTTCGATCCGGCCACCGAGTTTCAACCCGGCGTCCTCGCTTATCCCTTCGACTGTGATCTGATCGAGGGAACGTGAGCCACCTGCCTGCTCAACCCGGATCGTTTCTACTGGCCGGGTGGCCGTCCATCTTGGTCATTATCCGTTTGAGCCGGTCCGCGTATTCGCCCTCGGTGGCGAGCCGGCACATGAAATAATATGGATGGACAACCTCCGAACGGAGCCTGAATCAAGTTCAGGATGACTTCGATGTCATTCCTGAACCGCGGCACAAAACAACAGTTTTAGTGCGCCTCCTTCCCTCATTCCCGCCCAATTTCGCCCCCCTTGCGCCACAGGGCGTTCTACGAAGTAGAATCTGCGGGCCGCTGCCCGGCATTCTTATCCATGCGGGGCCGCAGATCGAGAACATCGCCCTCACTACTTACGGAGATTCCCCATGAACGGAACCCAGTTCATCGCCCGTATCCTCAAGACGGAGGGCGTGGAGCAGATGACGTGCTTCCCGAGCAACGCCCTCATCGAAGAAGTCTCAAAAGAGGGCATCCGCCCGGTCATGTTCCGGCATGAGCGCGGCGCGGTGATGGCGGCTGACGGCTACGCCCGGTCCGGCGGCGGCGAGGGCTTCGGCACGGTCATGATGCAGCACGCAGCTGGAGCGGAAAACTCGCTCGGCGGACTCTCCCAGGCATTCGGCGACAACGTCCCGTTGCTCGTCCTCCCGGGCGGTTACCCGCTGGAGCGACGCAACGTCCGCCCGAACTTCGCAGCCGTAAACAGCTACGGCAGCGTTGTGAAGTCGGTCGAAGCGATCGACACCCCAACGCAGATCGGCGACGTCATGCGCCGGGCGTTCCAGGCACTCCGAAACGGTCGACGTGGTCCGGTGGTCGTCGAGATGACGCTGGATGTCTGCGCCCAGGAAGTGCCTGAAGAGGCGATGAACTACTCGTCCCCAACTTCCGCACTGAGCGCCCCTTCAGCGGGCGACATCAAGGACGCTGTAAAACTCCTCCTCGCAGCGAAGAAGCCGATGATCTGGTCCGGCGCTGGTGTGCTCTTCTCCGGCGCGTCCGCCGCCCTCACGGAGCTTGCCGAGCTGACCGGCATCCCGGTGTTCACCACAATGGAAGGCAAGTCCGGCTTCGACGAGCGACACCCGCTTTCCCTCGGTGCAGGCAGTGGAGCAACCACCGGCCAGGCGCACAAGTGGATCGTCGAGTCCGACGTACTCATCGGCTTCGGCACCAGCTTCACGCTGAACGGCTACTGCCAGACGGTCCCCGCGGGCAAAACGGTAATCCACAACACGACCACCGAAGACGATGTGAACAAGGACACCCCGTCCGACCTCGCCCTGATCGGCGACGCCCGGCTCACCATCGAGGCGATGATCGACGAGATCAAGAGCCAGATCGGCGAGAACAACCGGGATACCGGCGTTGCACCACAGATCGCAGCGGCGAAGGCTGAGTGGATGAAGGAGTGGCAGCCGATGCTGGAGGTGGCCGACGAGCCGCTCAGTCCGTATCGGGTTATCTGGGAGATCGAGAACAATATCGACCAGGAAAACAGCATCGTCACACACGACGCCGGTGGCCCTCGCGACGCCATGGTGCCGTTCCTGACGGCGACGATCCCGCACAGCTACATGGGCTGGGGCAAGACCACCCACCTGGGATTCGGGATCCCGGCGATGATCGGCGCAAAGCTGGCCAACCCGGACAAGTTCTGCCTGAACTACATGGGTGACGGCGCGTTCGGCATGTCCGGACTCGACGTGGCCACATCGGCGAGGGCCGGATTGCCGATCACGACGGTGTTGCTGAATAACGGCGGCATGGCGACCTACCCGGGCGGCTTCCCGGTCGCCCGCGAGCAGTACGACGTGTCCTTCATGTCCGGAAACTACGCCCAGATCGCAGAGGGCATGGGCGCGACCGGTCTAACCGTCACGAAGGTTGCGGAGATGGGCCCGGCGATTCAGAAGGCTCGTCAGTTGAACGCCGAGGGCAAGACGGTCCTCATCGACGTTCACTCCAACTTTGAGGCCAAGAAGTCCCGGTTCTAAAGTCGGACGATGAACCATTGGGAACGCCCGGCCGCGATTGGCCGGGCGTTCTCGCGTCTGAGGTTAGGGCGATCCCGCGGCTGTTGAGGAGCGGGGTTTTGTGCGATCACGGCGTATTACACAACAACTCCGTAGGGGCGGGATTGGCATCCACCCTCGGGTGAACCACTGCCCGCCCCTACGGCGCGCTCACCGTTATTTCGTGCATGGCGTGATGTCGGTTGTGCGTGTACGGGCGTACTTCCTCGGCCCAGCGGCCCTTCTCAGACGCCTCCGCCCAGGCATCACTGCTCGTGATGTCCGGGTCTTCGACTTCGTAGTAAGCGATGTAGCCCGGCTCACCGTCGCCGACCTTTTTTAGCTCGCCGCCAATGGCCAGTGATGCCGGCCGCTTTTTGCTGCGTGAGACGGCCAGCACCCCGGGCACTTTCAGCAGTTCCGGGACGTGCTCCGTGTCGTACACCTCATTGAATATGGCCTCTTTCTCCGGCTCGACATCCATGCTGACTACGAACACATAGCGGGTCTTGAACGGCATCTACTGGCTCTTTTCTCGGCCTTTCCGGCCCTCATATCATCCCGAAATTGAATTGTCATCCTGAACTCGATTCAGGATCCGCCTGAGCAACAGACAACTGCTGTCGGGGTCACTGTATATCGTCCTGCCGCCGTTCACGGCGCTAGACTTATTCCAATGGCAGAACGACTGCAGAAAATACTCTCCTCCGCGGGAATCGCTTCACGGCGCAAGTCAGAGGAACTGATCGCGCAGGGGCGCGTCATGGTCAACGGCGTAGTGGCCACGGTCGGCGACCAGGCCGAGGTCGGCGTCGATATCGTGATCGTGGACGGCAAACCGATCGCGGCTCAGCGCAAGCGCTACCTGGTGTTGAACAAGCCGCAGGGGCACGTCACGACGCGGTCCGATCCACAGGGCAGACCGAAGGTCACGGACCTGATCGACGTTCCGGAGCGGTTGTTCCCGGTGGGTCGACTCGATTACGACACCGAGGGGTTGCTGCTGCTGACGAACGACGGTGATCTCACGCAACGCATCACGCACCCGAGCTACGAGATCGAGAAGGTTTACGTCGCCCGGGTGGCGACGCCGATCGGGCTGCGGGCGCTGGACCTGCTGAGGAGGGGCGTTCAGCTAGAGGACGGAATTTCAGCTCCGGCCAAAGTGCGAATCGTGTATCGGGATCAACGTACGGTGGAGTTGACGATTCACGAGGGCCGCAACCGCATGATCCGCCGGATGTTCGCTGCAGTCGGCTCGCCGGTCACGGGGCTTATCCGGACGCGCATAGGTGTGCTCACGCTGGGCGGCCTGAAGACGGGAGGCTGGCGTGAATTGACGGCAGGAGAGGTCGCTGGACTGCTGGGCGAGGTGGTTGCGCCCGCTCTGCCGGTTTCTCGACCGAGGCCCGTTGACCGCAGACCCGGCGGCGGGCGATCAGGTACACCCGCTAACAGGGGCAGAGCCCCCCGTTAACCTGACCCCCCGTTTCCGGGCAGATAACGTGAATACCGCATCAGAGGATGCCAGGGCTATTACCAGCCCCAGCTTATTCACGATCTGATCCGAGAGTGGCTTTATCCCCGGCTAAGAAGTCCCAGTCTTTCTACGGTGCCACTCCAGTGGGGTTACCGTTGTTGTTCTGGTCACCCAAGTCAGGCTCAAAGTCCACGCCCGGGATGAAGGAGTCGAAACTACCAACCCCACCTTTCTTCTCCAGTTCGGCAGCATTTTCTAACGCACCCGTAAGTACATTAAGAACACCGAATTCAGCCTGACGATCCAGGTCACGAACCCTTACTTCAAGTTCCTTCATCTGGTCAGTCAAGACCTGTTGCTCTTCATACAGCACTTCAAGTGCGGCCCATCTCTCCTCGATTTCTTCTTCGAGGGCGAGCGACTCTTCCTCAAGGGGACGCATGGACTCTTCCCTGAGCGTTTCTATCAGATCGTCCAGTTCTTCCCTCTTATTATCTAATTCCTCTTCGAACGAGTCTTCGAATTGATCTCGCTGATCCATGAGAGCCATCTGCTGATCTTCGAGATCTCTCCGTTTGGCGCTCATATCGTCCTCTATTGCATCGCGTAGAGCATCGACTTCGTCTTCTACTCCACGCTGCAGCAGCATCCCTTCCGCTTCGACTTCCTTACGAGATGACCGTTCCCACGCTTCAAACTCGTCCCAGATTCCTTCCCCTGCATCCTCCCTGTCTTCCCAGAGAACCTCGAGTTGAGACTGAAATACCTGTCGTTCTCCTTCAATAGTCATAGATTGTTGGTCTAAAACCATCTGCTCTTTGCGAAGCGGACGACCCGCCACCTCGAGGGCTTTGCGTTCATCTTCTATTGGGTCGATCTGTTCTTCTTTAAGGCGTATAAGAGCTCGTTTCTCTTTGCTTCTTTCTTCACGGTCGCGTTGCCAGTTCTGTTGTTCCTTCTCAATGGTACGAGCCTGGTCTTCCAAATAGGCAGATTGATCCTCGAGGACTGTTATCTCCGACGATTTGGAATTGCCGCCGTACTCATCTTTATCAATTTCCGCCAGTTTCGCCTGTAAAGCCTGATCGGCCTGCCGAATCTGCTCCTGGAACGACTCCTCGAGTGAACCAACGTCAACAGAGATACCAGCTCCCGCGCTAACTTTGTTCCTCAGCGCAGCAATATCCGTTTCGTACTGCGTGTAAAGATCGTCGAGAATTGCCTCGTATTCTGCTTTCTTGGTGTATGCAGCCGTGAGTTCAGGATCAGTTGCACCGACGTTCCCCGAGTTCTCGGCATTTGATAGTTGCGACTCGTAATCTCTAACAGTGGACTGGAGTTGGCTGATCCGGGATTCTAGCTCTGCATAGGCCGGATTCGGGGTTCCCGATACCCCTGCGGGAGCAGTACCGAGGCCTGACAGAGCCAAGCCCGCCTGGTCGGCTGCCGCCTGGGCGCTATCGACCGCCGCCTGGGCGGCGGTTTTTCCGTCGGGGTCATCTACAAAGACCGGGCCAGTATCGATGGCAGCTAACGCAGCCTCCGCCGCCTGCAGGGTCGTATCGGCCGCCGTCTTAGCCTGTTCGGCTTCGCCAAGAGTCGCGGTCGCCTCGTCGTTTGCCGCCTCGGCGCTATCGGCTGCCGCCACGGCACTATCGAATGCCGCCACGGCACTATCGTTTGCCGCCACGGCACTATCGACTGCCGCCTGGGCACTATCGACTGCCGCCTGGGCGGCGGTTCTTCCTTCAGCATCTTCCGCGAGGGCAGCTAACGCATCGTTCTCCGCTTGCAGGGTCGTATCGGCCGCCGTCTTAGCCTGTTCGGCTTCGCCAAGAGTCGCGGTCGCCTCGTCGTTTGCCGCCTCGGCGCTAGAGACTGCCGCCTGGGCGCTATCGGCTGCCGCCTGGGCGCTATCGACCGCCGCCGAGGCGCTATCGGCTGCCGCCTGGGCGCTATCGACTGCCGCCTGAGCGTCGGCTTTCCCCTCAGGCTCAGCACCTGAGCCATTATCGAAGAGGGCTAACGCGTCCTGCGCTGCTTGCAAAGCCTCATCGGCCGCCAACTTAGCCTGTTCGGCTTCAGCGTAAGCCGGGTTTGGTCCCTCACCATCGCCGGGAAGCGTTTGCTCCGTGGTGCTAAGTTGTTCCTGTGCGATTGCAAGATCATCCCTGCTGCTTTCCAAACCGGCGACTATGGCACTTGTATCGACGGTATCGCCACCCGATGACGGCGCCGACGACAACTCGGTTATCAACTGTTGGGTTTCGGCAAGAAGATCCCTGTACACGCCCTTGTTTTGGTTGTAATTCGCGTCGACCGCAGCGATATCCGATTCCGCGTCGCCACTGGCCACGACCTCTTCATCTTGATCGTAAGCCGTTTCTCGTTGCGCGTCGATCGACGTAATTAAGGCCTGATGTTCGGCCTGAGCGGCCTCTCGTCGAATATTTCTGTTTTCAAAATCGATTTCTTGCTCGGCCTGTTGACCGTCCCAGGCGTCCTGGATTTGTTGCTGTATCGCCCGAATTTCTTCGTATTTTAATTCGCGTGCATAATCAAAATCATATGGCGGGTCATCTTCCCATATATCATTTGATTGTTCGTGCAGTATTTCCAACTCGTCATATAGAGGAGTCAACAGATCTTCTATATCAAAACGCTGGAATTCCAGGTCCGTCTGTTGTGTACGTATCTCCATTTGCAAAGCCATCAGCAAGTTATGGCTTTCCTGCACTACATCTTGTGCTTCCTCCAGCGCATCGATCTGGGCGTTGATGGCTGGGTCACCGTCCTCCGCCAGCTGGCGCCGTTCGTACTGTTCGTCTTCCCATTCCTGCCAAATCCTTTGCCTGGCGTCTTCCATGGAATCCCAGAGCATCTCCTGCTCATCTTCCATGGAATCCCACTGTTCCTTCCCGCTTTTTTCCAGGCCCCGCATTTCAGCCTCTAGAGCTCTATATTGGTCCTCTAGTTGGTCTTCAAATGCACGCCTTGCATCTTCTTCCCCTTCAAACAGTATGTTGTAACGGTCACCCATGTCACGTTCGAAATTATCTCCCACATGCCTGGCTTCGTCATAGATACTCTCGCGTGAATCTTCTAACTCTTCGATTTCAGCCTCTAGAGGTTCAATTCGGGCCTGCATATCAGACAGTTCGTCCATAAGAGGATCAAGTTCCTCGATTTGAATTCGAAGAACCTGTTCTTTAAGGGCAAGCGCTTCACCTGCTTCTTCTGTATCGATAATGCCACACCCAGTTACAAATAAAGAGAGGGCGATAGTTGGGAGAAATATCTTAAGAAACATTATGAACATGCTTTGCAGGGGCAGTTAATCGAAATTGCAACTTAAGTGAGACCGCGACTGGCTGAAGGGGCTCTCGTGAGCCCCGAGTGTAACTTGCCCCCGTTAGCGTGTCTAGCGAGCCCGGGTGCAACCAGGTTAACTGAACACGTGGATCGGCCTGAAATCGGTGGAATCGTTTAGACGCTACCCCTGAACCAACATAATCCCTGGTCTCGCGTCAGGGGACAGGTCACACGCGCGTAGTGACGACACGCTCCAACGGGCAGCGGCCGAGCGCGTTTCAGCATTGCGCGCGTACAGGACTCCGGCAACGATTTTTTCGGCGGGAGTAATCCGCATCCGTGGGTCGTATCCACACGTTGCATATAGCTTTGGTGCCGAGGGCGGGATTTGAACCCGCACGCCCTTACGGACAGCGGATTTTAAGTCCGCCGCGTCTGCCATTCCGCCACCCCGGCATATGACCAAGATTACGTATATATCAGCCAAGTGCCGATATCAAACGTCGCGTCAAGGACACTATATGACAGCCAATTTGACAGCCACTAGCTTGAAGACACTCCGAATATTGTCGCGCTTACGAAGCCGAAGTCGCGTCCCTGAAAGTTTGGATACCCTCGCGTGCCAACCCGGCCAACAAGGCGTAGTCAGCCCCGTAGTTGATCATCAAGAAGCCTTCGTCCAGTCGCCGTTGGATGTCCGCCTGAGTGCGTGCACTGATGCCCATCGCCACCCCGGTCCGCTTCCCGACCTCGATCATCTTCCTACCCACGGCTTCGATGTCGGGATGGACCCTTACGAGCGGGTCATAACCGAGTGCCGCCCCTAAGTCGGCAGGCCCAATAGAGATCGCATCGATTCCTGGGACCGAACAGATCTCTTCGAGGTTTTCGACCGCTTCGACAGTCTCAAGAATCAACGTGACCAGAATGTTTTCGTTGGCCCTCTCGAAATAATCTGGTTCATGTGCCGTATAGCCGGAAGCCCGCATTGGCCCCCAGCTACGTATGCCCTCCGACGGGTAACGCGAGAACGAGACGATTTTTTGGGCTTCTTCCGCGGTCTTAATCATCGGGACTTTCACACCAAGCGCACCGATGTCCAATGCACGTTGTATTGGAACCTGGTCGTGGGAGGGAACGCGGACGAGAGGTATTGCTTCGGTGGTTTCTATGGCCCGGACCATCGACTCGACTTCCGCAGCATCCAGCCCGTTGTGCTCAGTTTCAATCAAGAGCCATTCAAACCCTTGGTGGCCAAATAGCTCCGCAGCGTTAGGGCTTTCCAAGCCGAGAAAAACACCGATTGACGGTTCTCCGCGTCGCAGTTTGTCCCGGACATAGTTGTTTCTCATGCGCGCCAATGGCCGACTCCCAGGGTCCGATATTCAACGGTAACGAACGTTCTGCCACGATCATACAGTCGTCCTTAGCGTCAAGCGAAATCTACGGCCTAGTACCTCGATTTCCAGCTCCACGGTCCAGCAACGAGTACTCCCCACTCCCGTACTTTCGTCAACGGCGCAGGCGTTCCGCTGGCGCCGGTTCACCGGACGGAGGTTGGAGATGCCGCCAGGTTGTTCTCAGGCACACCGCTGTCCAGGGAACACACGTCATCCACATACGCCCGGCAAGCGGTCGCGACCACAATCGATTGATAAACCGCCTGGCTGAACAAAACGTCCTCAATCGGAATAGTTCTGGTTGCTGCCCGACAACGATCTCCAATATTTCCGATGGGTTGTGGCCAGTGGATGTTCGGGCCGCGTCGCTCAACTCCGAGGTCGATGGGTTTCATCTTCCGGAAGATTGGGCTGGTACCGTCCCTGTGGCCTCGCGCCAGACAGGCCTGTACGATTGCCTCCGTTTTGTCAGCCCTGATCTAACTCTTTGCCACCCGGGAGGACTCTTGATCCACGCCGATTTCATGGCCGATTTCTTCTTTATTCGACACGGAGAATCCGAGTCGAACGTTGCTCCGGGTCTTGCCGCGGGAGTGAATTTTGATGCACCTCTGACCGACCGCGGACACAGGCAGGCGGTCGCGGTCGGCGAGCGGCTCGCTGCAGAGGGGCGATCCTTTGACCGGATCTACTCGTCGACCATGATCCGCGCCGTTCAGACGACGCAGGGGATGCTCCAGGGGATGGGGATCGGCGGCACGGCGTTCGAGCAGTCAGGGGACATCATCGAGCGGCAGGTGCCGGAGTGGCGCGGACGGCCGGTTGCGGAGGTCCACACGCCGGATGTGAAACTGCTAATGGCGGAGAACGGCAAGTGGTTCAAGCCGGGCGATGGCGAATCGCACCGTGCGGTGGAGCGCCGCTTCTCCAACTGGATCGAGGATGAACTGCTGTTCAACGACGATTTTGTGGGAGGGCCGGGACGACAAAGAATCGCCATCGTCAGCCACGGCCTGGCGCTCCAGTGCCTGTTCCATTACATCATGGGCTTCAACGACGGTCTGATCGGCCGGTTCCCGCTCAATAACACCTCGATATCACGATTCCGCTTCACCCCGCTCGGCTGGTTTCCGGTTTCGATCAACGACGCCACGCACACCGAGGCTCTGGGCGACATCCTGCGCGAGGGCGGGCGCGGCTAGAACTTCATCCACATCGTAGGGGCGGGGCTTGCTCCGCCCGTGCGGCGGGTCGATGCCAATCGACCCCTACGACCGGTTCGGGATACAACGGCAAGAACGTATTGCCCTACACCGGTGCCTGACAGCGGTTGGCATTTGTTCGCGCCATACGAGGGTCTCCCTCACCCCTGGTCTACGCGGGCCTATCCCGTTGGGAGAGGAGGCTCACATGGCACGACACCGCCCCTAAACGTCCGCCACACCGCCGTCTAATGCGTCCCATGATCCGCCGTTGAAGTCCCTGTCGGGATACGGCCGGCTGGCAATCACGTCTTCGTCTAGATCGACGCCCAGACCGGGGGCCGTCGGCAACTCAAAGTAGCCGTCTTTGATCACGAGCGGGTTCTTCTGGACGATGTCATGCCAGGGCATGTCACGGGCCGTCTCGAGGATCAGGAAATTGGGAGCGGAGGCGCAGACGTGGAGCGACGCAGCGACGGACAAAGGGCCGGCAGGATCGTGGGGAGCAAATTTGATGTACTCGGTCTCCGCCATGGCGGCGATCCGGCGCAACTCTGAGATTCCGCCGGCGTGGCAGATATCGGGCTGAACCACATCGACGAGCCGCCGATTGATCAGTTCCTTGAACCCCCACCTGAAGAACAGACGCTCTCCGGTTGCCAGGTCGGTTCGCAGGTTGGCGTTGCGTAGCGTCTGCAGGGTGTCCAGGTTGTCCGGCGCCGTTGGTTCTTCAAAGAAGAGCACGTCGAACTCTTGCACGGCCTCGATCTGCTTGATGGCCACAGTCGGGCGTGAGCGGCCGTGGTTGTCGATCATGATCTCGCCGTCGGGGCCAAGCTTCTCCCGCATATCCCTGATCTTTTCGCGCAGCGCCTCGACAACGTCCTTCTCACGAAACGAGCTTTCACCCGTCTGCCACCCCCCGCACTTGTACGCTGTGAAACCTGCGGTCGGGTCCTGCGAAGCCGGGTCGGGCCGGAGGTCCTCCCAGTGCCCGTAAGCGCGCACCCGATCTCTAACCTGCCCGCCCAGCAGCTTGTACACGGGCTGGTTGTAGATCTTGCCGGTCACGTCCCAGAGCGCCTGGTCGATGCCGCTGATGGCGGAGCCCAGGATCACGCCGGCGCGCCAGAAAAAGTGGCGGTACATGATCTGCCAGTTACGTTCGATCTCGGTCGGATCACGCCCGACAAGCGCCTTCTCCAGGACGTGGACCGATTCTTCAACCGCCCGCTCGTGCCGTTCCAACGTGGCCTCGCCCCAACCGTGAACGCCCTCGTCCGTCATCACCTTCACGAACAACCAGTTGCGGCCGCCACCCTCCATCTTGAACGTCTTGATCTCGGTGATCTTCATGTGCGGGTCCGATCTTTCGTTGCCTGATAGTTTACGAGTCGATCCACGGGACCCGGTGAAAGCGGGCTCCCGGCCATGTTGAAGTCTGGTCTACCGATGTTGTGCGTTCATATCCTGCTCGGCTCCCCCGGCCAGAATCCGATCGACCTGTATGCCGACTACGCGCCGTTCCCGTTGATCGCCTGGTACGACCGCGGTGACTGGATACGGACCCAGGCGTCGGATTCAAGCGACCGGACCAGATCTTCGTCTGTGCCTAGCGTTTCCGCTACCACCTCCGGCGTCAGAGCGCGGCCGTCCCGGACGCCGAGCCTGAGTTCCATCACCTCACGTTCGCGCTCATCGATCGACGCCAGCGCGGCATTTATGAATGCGATCGCTGCGCCCGCCGGGATGCTACGCGAGTGGCCGTCGGCGGCACGAAACAATCGGTCCATGGTCTTGGTGCGTCCCATCATCAAGAGGCGTGTGGACGCGGCCAGTTTCGGCCCGGGATCACCACCCCCCAGCGCCGGTATCTGTGCCCGTGCAACGGACTCCAGGCAGAGCCATCCGGGCCGTTCACGGGACTGCCTGAGGCCGATAACTCCGAGCTCCCAGGCATCCGGGTCGTCACTCTCCAGGAGGCCGCGCAAAACAGCGATGGCGTTGCGGTTGTTCAGATCTCCCAGGGCGATCGCAGCGCGCGATCTGGCACCCGGGTCCGGGTCATCTAACTCGCGCTCCAGTCGGGTGACGCGCGCCGACGTGTCGGACCCGAGAGCGCGCGCTACCCGCAACAGGTGCGCCCCTTCGCCTTCGGAAACCGCTGCGCCCAGGGCTGCGATGTCGTCTCCGGATCTCGGCGGGCACCGGAAACCGCCTGGGGGCGTCTCTTCAGATTCGGCCAATTAGCTATCGTCCTCGTTCCCGAAATCTCAGGGAAATCACCGTTGCCACGCAGACAGCACGGGTTTGCGACGCTTAAATTCGTTCGTGGAGATCGGCGCCGAATATTAGCACGACACCAGCGAAATCGACGCCGCCGCCTGGCCTGCGTTCTCGCCCCTCCACGTCCCCTTCGGACCAGGGCCGACCCGGCGACGCGGGATACGTCCAGATTTAAGTGCCAGGCGTATGACCTCCCGACAGCCCCTGGCAAAGGCCGGGTACGCGATCGCTGGTGTTGTCACCGGCGTGTTCTGTGAAACCTCCGAAACAAAAATGTAACGTATCAGTCATTCGGTCGTAACACTCGCGCGCTTACATTTATGGAGAGGGCGATGGCTGTGGAAGGGCTAAATATCAACAAGTTGGCGGGCGCAGGTCTCGCCTAGACAGGAATCCCGGTGGAACGCGCAAAAGCTTCGGTCGAAGAGATAAGACGGCGAGTGGCAGATCTGGCGAACGTCTTCCTCCCGGACGGACTCAATCCGTTCGTAGACGTTTTCGTCCGGGTACGGGCCAGGCGTGAGATGCGAACGCTGATCGACGATACGGCGATCGAATGGGCCCGGAATACGCCCGGCCAGTTGATAGAGATGTTGTTTTACGGGGACATCCGTTCCGTGCGCAAAGTTATCGGGATTTACGGCAAGAAGACAGCCGCCGTTCCGATCGCCGAAAGGTGAGACGACACGGTAGGGGCGTATTGCCATACGCCCCTACCGTGTCGTTGCCGCGTCTAACACCGTGGTGCCGCATCCGGCCGGAGCGAGCCTCGCCCCCAGCGCGCTCCCGACAACAGGTCTTAGAACTCGACCTGCTCTTCTGACTCGATCTTGTCAGGATCCAGCTCCATTCCCATGCCGGGTTCCATAGACACGTGGACGACGCCGTTTTGCGGGACGATCGGGTCTTTCAGGAACCACTGGTGGACCGTGTTCCACTTCACCAGGTACTCCTGGATCGGTGTGAGCGTCGGCACCATGGCGCAAGAGAAATGCGCGTTCGCCTGGCTTGAGTGGCCGTGCGGGATGCACTGCAAGTCATGGATCGATGCATAGGTCGCTATCTTGACGGTCTCTGTAATCCCGCCCGCCCAGTAGATGTCCGGCTGAATGACGTCCAGTGCGCCGGCGTCGACGAATCGTTTGAAGCCCCAGCGCGTGTACTCGTGCTCGGCGCCCGAGAGCGGGATAGTCGTGCTGGCCCGGATCTCAGAGTAGGTGTCGATGCGGTCCGGCATGGCCGTCTCTTCAAGCCAGCGCGGGTGGAACTCCTCGATCTGTTCCGCCATCTGCTTCGTGTAGGTCAGGGTCCAGCTGAGCCAGCAGTCGAGCATAATGTCGTCATCCTCGCCCACCGCTTCCCGGAGCGTGCGCACCAGTTCCACGTTCTTCTTGAATCCCTCCGGCCCATCCATCGGCCCGTGGCGGAAGAACCACTTCTGCGCCCGGTATCCCTTCGACTTGTACTCGAGTGCGCGCTCGCGGACCAGGGCCGGATCTTCCACGTTGAAGCCGAGCATGCTGGCATATGCCGGGATCTCGGTACGTGTCGGACCGCCGAGCAGGCTGACGACGGGCGCGTTGTAGATCTTGCCGCGCAGGTCCCAGAGGGCACAGTCGATGGCGCTGATCGCCATCATCGTCTCGCCCTGGCGTCCGTGGACCGAGGCCCGGAACATCTGGTCCCAGAGCAGCTCGTTTGCGGTCGGGTCCTTACCCTCGATGATTTTGCTCAGCGACGTGGCGATTATGTAGGACTGTGCGCCGTCGATCGGCCCACCGAGACCGGTGACGCCGCCATCGGTCTCGATCTCCACAAAAGTTGAGGCCATGGCGTAGTGGTTGTCGTCGATCTTCGGCAGCCAGGCCGGGCCCCGGGCCTTGTACTCCGGGTAAATGTCGAGCGGCTGGATCAGTCGCTCCTCCCAGAACTCGCCCCGGAACTCCATCGTTCCGTGCAATTTTCGAAGTTTGATCCCCGTGATCTTCATCAGGCTTTCCTCATATTTATGGCCGAAAATCTGGATAGCTGCCGGCGTATGTCGGCCGGCCGGAGCCGATCTGAGGACGAGCGGAACGCGTCTTCAGCGCTGGGCGAAGATACGACGGGCCGCGCGCTCGGTCAAACCCGTATTTCGTTCAGGTGATCAGTCCGGGTACTTCCTGAATTGCGGGCGCAGGTCCGGCTGCAGATCCGGGCGTAATCAGGGCCAGGTCGGGGCGGGCTGCCCCCACTTCTACCGTTGTCACGGGCCGGTTACGTTGGATGGCGGAAGTCCTGAACGGGAACTGACCCTGCGTTGCCCGCGGGAGCGACCGGTGCCCGGTACTTCCCCCCACGGCCGACGATTCGGCTCGCCTGGCATGGTGCAAACGAATGCGGATGATCCTCGAACAGATCGGAAAATCCGCGCGTCCCCGCGTCGTTGTCGGACTGGCATCTATCGCCGACATATCGGCCGCGGGGGGAAGTAACGGGCAACTGCCGTTCAAGTGGCACGACCCGACCACCGCAGGCAGCGAGCGCGCTATCGCCGCATTAGGCTGAGTCCCCGGGTTTGCCACCGCGCCTGAGAAAACTGAAAACCGTCGCCCTTGACGTTCCCGCATGTGGACTTATAGGCGGCGTTTCGCTTTCAGGGACCACGAGGGGCGTCGCCTTCGACGCGACAATCAACGTTCCCAGATCCCTCGGCGCGCACCCGGACGCCTGACTCTGGACCTAGAATTGAAGTGTGCCGTTTCTTCTCTCCCCGCGCCTGCGCCTCTTCTGGGTTACCGCCTTGGCCCTGCTCCTTCTGTATCCCGGCTCCACATCGGGAGATGCCGGGGCCCACGGAGGGGGCACCGAAATTTTCCGGGGGGTGGACGGGCCATTTGTGATAGCGGTGCGAATCCTGCCGCTGCAGCCCCTGGTCGGCAAGCTCCACCTAACGGTGACGGTGGACCTGCTGGAGACCGGAGAATCCGTAGGAGATGCCCGTGTGCGCGTGACCGGCCACCACCAGAACGGGGGCGCCACGCCGCAGTTCAGCCCGGCCCTCAACGTCCCGACCGACCGCCGCTTCTACGACGCTAACTTCGATATCGAGGACGCCGGGACCTGGGATTTTGTTGTCGAGGTCGAGACGGATGATGGCAAGGGCAGCGTGCAGGCACCCGTCTCGATAATCCGTCGGACCCGGAGCGAATCCCTGGGTGTTCCTGGGACGATGATGTTCATCCTGGTCAGCACTGCCCTGTTCGGCGGGGGCGGCTGGATCGCCTACACGGCCCGCAAGAATCATCGCAAACGCCGTGAGCGCAACCGCTCCGTTAATGCCTGACGCCGGTCGAGGGTGTTTAAACGAGAAGGCGCCGCCGCAAGAGTCGCGTGGCTATCGGGTAGAACACCAGCGCGGCCACGATGAGATACAGCATCGACCAGAGCAAACTCAGGTGCAGATCGCCGGTGGATAGCGCGCGCGCTATCCGGACCGGGTGCGTGAGCGGCAGCGACCATGCGATCGGCTGAACCCAGTGCGGCAGCGTGCTTATCGGGAAGAAAGTACCGCTGAAGAAGAACAACGGCGTGCCGACCATCGTGAATACAAGGGTCAGCATGTGAGTCGATGGCGCTATCGCCGCCGCTATCAGGCCGAACCCGCCGAACATGAATCCCGTTAGCACGCCGATGCCGAGGACTCCAATGGCCCAGGGCGATTCAACAAGACCTGTGAACGCAGCAAACGCGAGCACCGCCGCCGTGGTCATGAGCGCCCGTGTCGCCCCCCAGCTGATCTCCCCGAGCGCCAGTTCCCGCATGGACACCGGCGCGGCGAGGATGCTGTCGTAGATACGGTTGGTCTGGAGCCTGCGGAATGCACCCCATGAGCACTCGAACAGGGAATGCCACATGGCGTTGCCCACGACGATGCCGGGGGCGACGAACACGGCGTACTCAACACCGTCGTCCCCGGTCTCCACGACGCCGACGAGTTTGCCGATGCCGAAAGCCACGGCCGCCAGGATAAAAACCGGCTCCAGCAGGATGCCGGTCATCTCGATCATCCAGCCGCTCTTGAAGGCCGTGTAGTGCCGCAACCAGACCCCGAAGACGCCGCGCAGCCGGAAGTCGATCCTGCTCGGATCACGCCGCTCGGCCAGCATTTCAATCATCGCGCAGTCCCCTCCCCGTGAGCGACAGGAACACGTCCTCCAAATTGGCGGAGCGGTAGGTCACCCGCGCTCCGGATATGTTCGACAGATCGACCCTCGCTCCGTTCACCCCGCGCACCACGAAGATGGCGCCTATCTCGGAGGACTCGTGTCCGCCTTCTGCTAGCTGACGCTTCACGCTCTCACGTTGTCCGGCTTGCGGCCTGACCTGACCGACCTCGGCGCCCGCCAGCTCCTGGATCAACTCATCCGGGGTACCGGCACCCAGGATGCGGCCCTCGTCCATTATCACGAGCCGGTCGCACAGGATCGCCGCCTCTTCCATGTAGTGCGTGGACATCACGACGGTAACGCCGGAGTTCTTGAGGATGGCCAGCTGTTCCCAGACGCGGTTGCGGCTGCTGGGATCGAGTCCGGTTGTCGGCTCATCAAGGATGACCAGGCGCGGACGTGAGACGAAGGCCCGGGCAATTGTCAAACGTCGCCGCATGCCGCCTGAAAGGTCATCCACGGAGTCGCCGCCGCGTGATTTGAGGTCGAAGAAATCGAGCACCTCGTCGGCCCGTCGGCGCGCGATGTCGCGGTCAAGGCCAAAGTAGAAGCCGTAAACCGTGAGGTTGTCCCGGACGCTGATGTCCGGGTCCAGGCCGTCGTGCTGCGAAACCACGCCGATGACATCCCGAATGGAGCGCGGGTTTGCAGTGGCGTCGATGGCATCGATCTCCAGCTCCCCGGCGGACACGGGGGACAGGCCGCTCATCATCCGGAGCGTGCTGGTCTTTCCGGCCCCGTTTGGGCCGAGCATGCCGAATGTCTCGCCGCGCCTGACCTCGAACGAGATCCCGTCCACGGCGGTAAATCCGCCGAACTTCTTGACGAGTCCGGCGGCACGCACCATCGGTTGATTGTCGGGGGGTTGATTGGGGGTCACGGCAGCCCGTTCCAGGCGCGTCCGCGGGACGGGCACAGAAAATAGCGGCGGAAATCGGCGTAAGAAGTGATGATATCGCGACGACGCGCTCACAGGGTACCGTGTGGCAGCAATTTCAAGATCGTATTGAACGGCGCTTGACCTGATATTCAGGTGGGTGCTAGGTTGCCCTCAACAAGCTCTGATTTCAGAGTGACCGGACCAGCACCGACCCAACGTATTTTGGGCGCAGTTCACGACCCACCAAGGGGGTGTCGCCATGGCCGAAGCAACAGGCCAGGTTTACGACTTTGAAGAAGGATCGCCTTCACCGGCCGACCGGGGGCCGGCGACGGAAGCCGCGCCTTTCATCGCTCTAGTAGAGCGGTTGAAGACACGGGTCCGCAGCGCCAAGCTCAAGGACCACGGTGAGGTTCTTGAGGACCTCCAAGCGTGGATAGACCGTGCGCTACGCGGCGAGATGAACGTCGCCCGTGACGGCGAGCAGATCTCGGAAACGCTTTCTACGAACGTTGACGAGATGATCGCATCCCGGACGGTGCTGCGCAGGGTCGCATCGCCGCTTATCGGGCTCGGCATCCTCTATCTGACGCTGGCCGGTCTGACGATCTGGACCGTCGCCGCCGACATCCTGTTCCTGGGCGCATCGCTCAGCGTGCCGATGGCGGCGATCATCATGGGCGTCATCGGCAGCTCCTTCGTGGTGCTGATCCGAACGGTCACGTTCCAGCACCAACAGACTGAACGCGGCGCACTGCTGTTCACCGGTCTTGCGCGTCCGCTCGTCGGCGGCGTGCTCGCCCTGGGCGTCTTTGCCCTGTTCGGCTCCGGCATCGTCTCGTTGCCTATCGTGTCCGACCAGGAGACCAGCACCTTTATCGACTTCCTCGCCTTCCCGGGCAGCGGCCCGGGCCTGGTCGTCGGTCAGTTGGCGCTGTTCTCGTTCGCATTCCTCGCCGGGCTGCTTGAGGGCTTCATCGTTCCGTCAGCCGGACGGACCGCCGCTCGAATGATTCGCCGGGAGAGCTAGGGCAACTCCTCGAATAGAGTTAAGGGGCCGGTCGAAAAGATCGGCCCCTTTTCATTTGGGGCGTAATTCCGCCCGACCGCCGCCGCTTTGCTAAACTCGGTGCCGGGTTTTCACCCTTTCCGATTCGCATTACCCATTTACCCGCGGGCCTGTCATGGCGTGCGGTCTCCGAAACGGACCGGTCTTGAGCGAAGAAACCACCACACCAGAACTGACTACCGACGAGGTCCGGCATATCGCAGCGCTGACCCGCCTCGGGCTTTCCGACGACGAGGTTGAGATGATGCGCGGGCAGCTTTCGAGCATCCTCAGGGTGTTCGAGTCGTTGCAGCAGGTAGACACCGAGGGCGTCGAGCCAACGGGCCACACGACCGAGGTACGAACGGTGCTGCGGGACGATGCTCCACGTGAGTCGCTGGGGCGTGACGGCATCCTCAAGAACGCGCCGGATTCGGAAGCCGGTTACGTGAGGGTACGACCGATCCTTGGTTAGTAACGGATCGGAACTGATCGGACTCACGGCGCATGAGGGCCAGGATCTTCTGAGTTCGGGCGATGTCTCGTCCGTTGAACTTACAGAAGCCATTCTGGCGCGGGTCGACGAGGTCGAACCCCGGCTCAACAGCTACATCACGGTGACGCGCGAACTGGCGCTGTCGGCGGCACGGGACGCGGACGCCGCACGCGCGGCCGGTGAGGCCGGTGGGCCACTTTCCGGCGTGCCGGTGATGGTGAAGGACAACATGTCGACCCAGGGCGTGCCGACCACCGCCGGATCCAGAATTCTGCTGGGTTACACCCCTCCATACGACGCCCACGTGGTCGAACAACTCCGCTCTGGCGGCGCTGTCATCATCGGCAAGGGCAACCTGGACGAGTTCGCCATGGGCTCGTCCACCGAGCACTCGGCGTTTGACGCCACCCGCAACCCGTGGGACACGGACCGCGTCCCGGGCGGCAGCAGCGGCGGACCGGCCGCGGGCGTGGCCGCCAGCGAGTGCTTTATTTCTCTGGGGTCCGACACCGGCGGCTCGATCCGCCAGCCCGCTGCGCTGTGCGGGATCGTCGGCATGAAGCCGACCTACGGGCTGGTCAGCCGCTACGGTTTGATCGCTTTCGGATCATCGTTGGACCAGATCGGGCCGTTCACACGTGACGTCCGTGACGCAGCGGACGCGCTGTCTGTGATCTCCGGTCACGATCGGCGTGACTCGACATCAATTGACATGCCGGGGCAGGATTTTCCCAGCGCTCTAAGCGGCGACATATCCGGTATGAGGCTGGGCGTCCCTCGTGAGTACCTGGTTGACGGCATGGAGGTCGGGGTGAAGGCGGCTTTTGAGAAGTCGCTTGAGACGCTTGAGGGGTTGGGAGCGACACTTGAAGAGGTGTCGCTGCCGCTCACGAACCAGGCGCTTGCGGTCTACTACATCATCGCCCCGTCAGAGGCGTCGGCGAACCTGGCCCGATACGACGGCTTTAAATACGGCAACGCCGTGAACGATGTCCCCACCGCCTGGGACGTGATGAACCAGACCCGGGAACAGGGCTTCGGCCCTGAAGTAAAACGACGCATCTTGATTGGCGCGTATACGCTTTCTGCTGGCTACTACGACGCCTACTACAAGAAGGCGCAGCAGGTCCGCACTCTGATCATCCGCGAGTTTGCCGAGACGTTTGAGAAGTTTGATGCGCTGGTAACGCCGACCTCGCCGACGGTGGCATTCAAGTCCGGCGAGAAGATGGACGACCCGGTGGCGATGTACCTGAGCGACGTGTGCACCATCCCGGTGAACATCGCCGGGCTGCCCGCCATCTCCGTGCCCGGCGGCATGTCAGAGGACCTGCCGGTTGGTTTGCAGTTCATCGGCCCGCAAATGGGCGACGGCACGGTGCTGCGAGTGGCGCACGCCTACGAGCAGGCAACGGAGTGGCACAAGTTCAAGCCGGCCCTGTAGGGCGCTTATTGACCCATCATTCCCGGGCAATCGGGAGTCCAAGGGTCCGGCAGCGCGCGCTCCAAGCCCTCCCAGCAGCGTTCTTCCGACACTCACCCTGAGGCCCTCGAAAGGCGGGCGTCGGGCATCCCTGATCGTCGTGGACGTCACGCCCTGGCGTTGTCCTGCTACGCAACCTCTGCCCTCCCACGCAGGAGGCTTTTTGTTGCCCCTCCTAGTGTAGAGGCGGTTCGGGGGTGGTTAAGTACCCAGAGCCGCTCTCGACCTAACCGTACCCACCGGCGTCTTTTCGGAACGATAGGCGCTCCGTGAGCCGCAGGAAGTCGGCGTGGGCCTCCGGGCTGGAGCCGATTATGGCTTCTGAAGGCATCGTGACACGCGCACCGTGGCGGTCTGATACCGTCCCGCCCGCGCCTTCAATAAGCACCACGCCGCTGGCGATGTCCCAGGGGTTGCCTCCTCCGCAGAAATAGAGGTCTACGCGCCCGGCGGCCAGGTAGGCCATCCCGAGTCCCGTAGAACCCAGTACCCGGATCGCCTGCATGCCCGGGAACACCGCGCCGATCACGCCCCAGACCCGCATCGCAAGCTCATCGTCGTACCCGAGATCCAGCCCGATCACGCACTCGGCCACGGACGATTTTCCGGTCACCGACACGGGCTCATCGTTGAGCGTGGTCCCCTGCCCTAGCTGCCCGTAGAACATCTCGTCACGCAGCGGGTCGTACGTCGCCCCGGCCACGGGCGTGCCCTTGTGGGCCAGCGACACCATGACGCACCAGTTCGGGAGGTGCGAGACGAAGTTGCGGGTGCCGTCAATGGGGTCGGCGATCCACTGCCACTCGTCGTCGCCCGGCTTGAACCCCGACTCCTCGCCAAGGAACGCGAAGTCCGGGAACTCGTCCAGCAGCCGTGCCGAGATCAGCTGCTCAGAGGCGTGGTCGACCTCAGACACAACATCGCCACGGCCCTTGATATCGATCCGTCCCTGATCGTGATAGCGGCCCAGCACCATCTGACCGGCGGCGCGCGCCGTGGACTGGAGGACTCCCGAGATGGATTTGCCGGAACGTCCTGTTAGCCGGTCGAGGTCGGGCTGTGCTTGTTGATTCACAGAGGCAGTGTTGGGGATTCCCGGTGCGGGAGCAAGTCCCGCGATGAAACTGCCGTACCCCCTCTCCCGGCGGGAGGGAGCTGTGCTGAGAGAGGTCAAAGGTTTTCACGCTCATGTGTGTACTTGCCGAATTTTGTTTCGGTGGAGGTCCCTCGTCCTTCCGGCCCCGGAAAGATCGGGATGACACCAGAACGGCACCATTCATCGCCATCCAAAATCCCGGGCGGCCCACGTTGTGTTGTCGTGCTTCACAGTTATCCTGTTCGCTGGCCCGAACATCCCGCGGCCCACACACAACTAATTTTCTTGAAGAGGTATGGATGCTCAAGACGCTTGACGGTAAGACACCGCAGATCCACCCGACGGCTTTTGTAAGTGAGACCGCTTACCTGATCGGCGATGTCGAGGTCGGAGAGATGGCGAGCATCTGGCCCGGCGTGGTGATCCGCGCCGATAGCGGCAAGATCAAGATCGGCGGTTACACCAACATCCAGGACAATTCCATCCTGCACGCCGACTGGGACGCCGAGATCGGCAGTCACACGACCATCGGCCACAACGTCGTCTGCCATGCGAACAAAGTCGGCGACAACTGCCTGCTCGGCAACGGCGCAGTGTTGAACGGCGGCTGCGAGATCGGGAACGACTGCCTGGTCGGCGCAAACTCGACCGTGGTTGAGGGCATGGTCGTTCCGGATGGATCGCTCGTGCTCGGCACACCCGGACGCGTCAGGGGTGAGTTGAAAGATCAGCACAAGAATATGATCAAGGACGCCACGGACCACTACGTAGAGGCCATCCCCCGGTACAAGGCCAGCGGGGATTTCGAGTAGTCAGTCATCCCCCGGGAACAGACCTGTTAGAAGGGCGGTCCCGTGCGGGCCGCCCCTCTTTACCTCTCGACTAGCAGCCCGGGTCACCGGCGACGTCGGAAATGCCCGAAGCCGCGGCTCTTACCTCGACGGTCAAGGTACCGGTCATCGACGGGTGGACTTCGCAGAAGCAAGCGAAGGTTCCCGCGGTGTTGAACGTGCGGGTAAACGTACCGTCTTTGCGGAAGCGGCACCCCGACGATGGACCCGCTCATCAGCACCCGTCTTTAGCCGTCACATCCGGGCCTTACATGCGTTCTGGCGCGTTCATCCCCATGAGACCCAGGCAACGGGCGGTCACGATCCGGGCCGCCTCGACCAGCTTCAGGCGAGCCTTCGAGACCGGCAGATCGTCCTCGTTTTCAGATATCACGAGGCAGGCATCGTAGAACCGCTGCAACGCCCTTGCGACCTCGGTGGCGTAGTGCGGGATCTGCTGCGGTTCGAGCCGGTCCGCAGCGCGATCCACCACATCCGGGAGCGCCGTGATCTGGCGTATGAGCGCTATCTCAAGATCGTGCGTGAGCAATCCGACGTCGCCGTCGCTCCAGTCGATCTTCTGCTTGTTGGCGTTGCGCAGAATTCCCGAGAGGCGGGCGTGGGCGTACTGGATGTAGTAGACCGGGTTATCGGACGACTGCTTGCGCGCCAGGTTCAGGTCGAATTCCATCTGGCTCTCGGCGCCGCGGCTCAAGAAGGTGTAGCGGACGGCGTCCGAGCCCACGTCCTCCACCAGATCACGCACTGTCACGATGACGTTCTTGCGCTTGCTGAAGCGCAGAGATTCACCGTCTTCTTTGAACGATACGAGCTGGTTCAGGATGATGATCAGCTTCTCAGGGTCGATGCCCAGAGCGGTGGCCGCCGCCTTCATGCGGGCGACGTGGCCGTGGTGGTCTGCGCCCCAGACGTCGATCACCCGGTCAAAGTTACGTTCCTTGAACTTCTCGGCGTGGTAGACGATGTCGCTGGCAAAGTAAGTGTGTCCGCCTGAGCTCCGGATGACAACGTTGTCCTTGTCTTCGCCGAGCTGGGTGGACGCGAACCAGCGCGCTCCGTCACGATCGACGATGAAGCCGTGCTCTTCCAGCTCTTTCATCGTGGTGTCGAAGCGGCCGGTGTCGAACAGCGACTGCTCGCTGAACCACACGTCGTAAACGATGTTGAGGTCTTTCAGGTCTTCCTTGATCAGCGCCAGATTCCGTTCAAGGCCCGGTTTGTAGAGTGCTGTTATTGCCTCTTCTGTCGGCAGATCCACCAGCGCCCCGCCGTCGTTTTCAAATATCTCAACGGCCTGCTCCGCGACGTACTCACCGGGATATGAGGTCTCGGGCAGCGGCACGTCACGGCCTGCCGCTTGCATGTAGCGGGCGTACAGCGTTTCTGTGTAAACCCGCATCTGGTTTCCGGCGTCGTTGACGTAGTACTCACGTGTCACGTCTGCCCCGGCGGCATCGAGCAAATTGGCCAGTCCGCTGCCTATAACGGCCCCCCGGGCGTGGCCGACGTGAAGCGGGCCGGTCGGGTTGACACTGACGAACTCGATCTGGATCTTCTCGCCGGACTTCGAGTCCGTGTCCCCGAACTCTTCTCCGGCTGCGCGGATCGCCTCGACCTGGTCCTGGAACCACCTGTCGGCCAGGGTGATGTTGATAAATCCCGGGCCTGCCACCTCTACTTTCTCGACAACAGCACTGGCCGGGAACGCCTCGACGATCGCGGCTGCTATGGCCGGTGGCGCCATCTTCATCGCGCGCGCCAGCCTGAGCGGCAGGTTGGTCGCAAAATCCCCGTGGCCCTGGTCTCGGGGTTGCTCTATGGCGATTTCAGACGCGCCGGCTGCCGGGAGCACTCCCCCGGCCTGGGCTGCGGAAAGGGCCTCGGTAACGGCTTCGCGAAGCTGAGCGGTTATTCGCATTAGACCGGGAATCCTAGCACGGCGCGCCAGCCGGGCGGGTAGCTACATCCGCTGCGGGTAGGGGCAAATCACACAATCAGCCATCACCTCCTGCCGTCGGCATTCTTTGCCGATGTTCAAGCCCTCGATCGAAATCGGACGTATTCGGGAAATGCCGGGCGGGCAGAAGTCCGTGACGTGGCGGCTCACGGCCGCTGACGGAACCGGGTTTTATCTGAAACGCCACGAGATTCGTCATCACTTCGAGGCTGAAGTGGGGGCGCTGAATAACTGGGGCAGCGCTTGACCGCGAGATCCTGGTGGGCGGCGCCTAAGGTTGCGGCGAATTCCGATGATCTGGGCGCTGTGATCCTGATGGAACCGCCCGGGGAGATCGTAGAAGACAGTCCATCCGGACCAAACGAGCTGCGCGCCGCCTACAGACCCACCGAACGGCTGATATGATCGCTCCACGATGCGGAGATCGATCTCTCAAACGAGCCGCGCTATCGGTTTTACGGGCCGAACAGTCTCGAGCGTTATTTCGAAGAGTGACGCGGGCATCTCGACGCAAACACCCGCGACTGGGCGGAGGAAATCCTGACACAGCCCGATGCCTGGGATGGACTCGCCGCGATTGCTACACACAGGGACTACTCCTCCGAAATTGGATCCTCGAAAGTGGGGATCCAACCCTGAAGGTGATCGACTGGGAGCGAGCCAGACCTGGTTATTGGGTTGAAGATTTCAAGGGGATGACACATCGACACTGGCTGGACGACCCTCAGGGGTACGGTCGGACGCCAGCGGATGCAGAATGACGGCAGGCAAACCAGATCACGCTGGTCAATGCCGTGGGCGGCGTTGGGTGGGCAACAGATCACGGCGACGAGTGGTTTGCGGAGCACAACGGACGGACGATCGAACGATTGAAGGAACTTCTCGAAATGACCAACCTCAGCGGGACCGTACTGGCCGTTAGCTCCAGCGCCACTCACACAATGGTGAAGCCGAATCAAGCAAGCATCCGGGTGATCGAAGGCCTCGGGGTCGAGGGCGACGCGCACCAGGGAGCGACGGTCAAACACCGGTCTCGCGTCCGGCGAAACCCGAATCAGCCAAACCTCCGCCAGGTTCACCTGATCCACGGCGAGCTGCTGGATGATCTGCGCGAAGAAGGGTTCGACTTGGAGCCCGGGCAGATGGGCGAAAATGTCACGACGCGGGGTGTGGACCTGCTGGAGCTGCCGCTCGGAACCCGGCTCCGGCTGGGCGCCGACGTTCTGGTGGAGGTCACCGGGCTGCGAAATCCGTGCGCCCAGTTGGACGGCATCCAGCCCAATCTGATGGCGGCGGTTATCGGGAGGGACGACGACGGCGAGCCGGTGTTCCTGGCAGGCGTGATGTCTGTCGTGGTCTCAGGTGGAGAGGTTCGCCCGGGGGACGAGATCAAGGTCACGCTGCCCGATGGCACGCACGTGCCGCTGGAGCAGGTCTGATCCGCGGTAATCGCGGATGAGCGATGATGCCTCGCGTGATGGCATCTAACCTCAAGATCTACATCATCGGCGGCCCCGGCAGCGGCAAGTCGACGCTGGCACACCGGCTTGCCGGGCTCACCGGCCTGACCCATCACGATCTGGACCGTGTGGCATGGACCTCTCTCGCTTCTGACTGATGGACCGAGACCTCCGGCGGCTCTTGATGGGTAAGGGTGACCTTCACCGACTCAGTCTGCCCGGGAATCGGCAGTTGGCCGCGTTGGCGCCATCGAATGCAGTCGATTCCACGTGATGGGCCCAGCCATACTCGATGGGCAAGCTCGAGATAGCCGTGGAAGCGCACTCCGGTCGCGTTATCACTGCCCCCCGGTCCGGCGCCGGAGTACTTGACACTACGGTGGGCGGCACGCTGGCGGCCTCAGACTCGGAGCCGCCCAAGCCTTCACTCCCGCAACCCGCAACGGCGATGAGCGCCCGGGACGCTCCCGCCAGTACGAGCCGTACTGCGATTTTTCATGTTCACGTTGCTTCTCACGGATTGAAGGGTGATCGAGCGACCTTCACTACGTATGACGATCCCGCGCATGAAAATGTTCCCGAGCCCGTGCCTATAATGCCGCGTCCGGGAACTTTCCATGGTTCGTTCATTTCCCTTTTCACTCGGAGCAATCCTTTGCCAGACAAATCCGATAATTCCAGCGTCCGCGATCGACAGCGCGACACGGCACGCGCCGGTCTCGATCTGTCCGAGGAGCGCGTCGCTGAGCTCATGGCGCGATTTGACGACGTTGACGCCACGATCGAGGCGATTCGCGGGATCGACGTCACGGCGTTCGAGCCGCACGCCGTGTTTGCGCCGAATCCGGTTGAGGAATAACGACCGCTACGGTTAGCAGAATCCCCGGGAAGATTTCATGGCCGGGATACGCGTTGATAACGAAATAATCCTCCGGACCATCATGCCCGCCGACGCGCTTCCGGTTTATGAATTGATCGATGCCAACCGCGTGCGGTTCCGCTGGGTCCCTACCCTCGCCACGATCGAGAGCGCTGAAGAGGAAAGCCGGTGAATAGTCGAATCGCTCACCAATAACGATGGAATTTGAAGACGGTCCAATAGAAATGGTGGCTTATTCAATGCGGGTCGCCGATTGGCTCGGCTCTTTGGCTGCAGACCGAAGCCCATGAATTATTACGCAACTCCAGAACGATGTCCTCCCTCATCCCAACCTTCTCCCGCCGGGAGAAGGGGTGGCAATTCTCGATTCCCGGAGCGAATGAATTGGCCAACAACGATCTGAACTACGCCTCTATAGCTGAACTTGCGCCACGGCTGCGATCTGGCGACCTGTCGCCGGTCGAACTCACACAGGTGTCGCTCGGCCGTATCGAAGCGTTGGAGCCGCAGTTGAATGCCTTTCTGGAGGTGTTCTCTGAGAGCGCGCTCGCGCAGGCTCGCGAGGCAGAGGTTGAAATTAAGAGCGGCAGCTACAAGGGCCCGATGCACGGGATCACGGTCGCTCTAAAGGATTTGATCGATGTCGAGGGCACGGTCACCACGGGCGGTTCGACTATCCTCAAGGACAACATGGCGACCTCCGACGCCACCATCACCCGACTGCTCAAGGACGCCGGGGCGATCGTCATCGGCAAGGCTGCCCTGGTGGAGTTCGCCATGGGCGCCACCGGCATGAACCCCCATTACGGGGCGTCCCACAACCCCTGGAACCTTCAGCGCATCTGCTGCGGCTCCAGCATGGGTTCGGCCGCAGCGGTCGCCGCCGGGCTGTCCGTCACAGCCATCGGCTCCGACACCGGCGGATCGATCCGTATGCCAGCGTCAGTGACCGGAACCGTCGGGCTTAAACCCACCTACGGGCGGGTGAGCCGCGCCGGGGTGCTGGATCTGAGCTGGTCGTGCGACCACGTCGGACCGATGACGCGGACCGTTGCCGACTGTGCACACATGATGAATGCCATCGCCGGGCACGATCCGCGCGATCCTGCGTCCTCAAACCAGCCGGTCCCGGACTTCACATCAGACCTCAAGCAGGGGTTGCAGGGATTGCGGGTCGGCGTGCCTCTCGACTTCTTCTACGACGACATCGACCCGGAGATAGAAGCCGCCGTACGCGCTGGTATCGCCCTGATGGAGCGCGAGGGAGCGTCCGTCAGAGAGATTTCTATGCCGTGGGTCTCGCAGGGACGGAAGATCAACGTCGGCGTCAATCGGCCCGAGGCAGTATCGGTGCACGAAGAGTGGTTGAGGAAGTACCCGGACCAGTACAGCATCGAGGTCCGGGCGCGGCTGGAGTCGGCCGCTTCCATACCGGCGATCGAGTACATCCGGGCGCAGCGTGCACGTCGATGGTTCATCGAGAAGATGACGCACGCAACACGGGACGTTGACATCCTGGTCACGCCAACCGTGCCGATCAAGACGCCCACCATAGAGGAGTGCATAGTGCACCCGGGCGGCGACCCGATCGCCCCCGCCACCAACCTGCTGGGCATCTTCACTGGCGTGTTCGATACAACCGGCGAGCCGTCGCTGAGCCTCAATTGCGGGTTCACGGGGGACGGGATGCCGATCGGAATGATGATCAGCGGCAAGCCGTTCGACGAGGTGACGGTGTTGCGGGCGGGCGCGGGGTTCGAGACAGCTGCGGGGCTGGTTGATAAGCGGCCGCCGATTGCGTGAACAGGATCTCTTTGTACGATTCGGCCCTTCGAGAGCCTCGGGGCGCTGGTGGCTCGGGCAGCGTGGGCGCAAGGCGAATCACATCGCTCATGAGATAGAAACTTCTCCCTGATCCCAGCCTTCTCCCGCTGGGAGAAGGGGTTACTACGCACCATCAACAGTCAATTCACGGAGCAACCAATTGACGGATAGCGATCTCACCTACGCCTCCATAGATGAACTTGCGCCCCGCATCAGGTCCGGCGAGCTGTCGCCGGTCGAGCTCACGGTCTCGACGCTGGAGCGCATCGGCCGCCTTGAGCCACAGCTCAACGCGTTTCTGGAAGTGTTCTCTGAAAGCGCGCTCGCGCAGGCTTGCGAGGCGGAGGCGGAAATACGGAACGGCAGCTACAAAGGCCCACTGCACGGAATCACCATCGCCCTCAAGGACCTGATCGACGTCGAGGGTAGCGTCACCACGGGCGGGTCGATGATCCTCAAAGACAACATGGCGATAACCGACGCCACCGTCACCCGCCAACTGAAAGAGGCGGGGGCGATCATCATCGGCAAAGCGGCGCTGGTGGAGTTCGCGATGGGCGCAACCGGCGTCAACCCGCATTACGGACCAAGCCACAACCCCTGGAACCTTGATCGAATCTGCTGTGGTTCCAGCATGGGCTCCGCCGCGGCGGTCGCGAGTGGGCTTGCCGTGGGCGCGCTTGGATCGGACACCGGCGGATCGATCCGTATGCCGGCTGCTGTGACCGGAATCGCCGGGCTCAAGCCCACCTACGGACGGATCAGCCGGGCGGGCGTGCTGGACCTGAGCTGGTCATGCGACCACGTTGGCCCGATGACCCGGACGGTCGCCGATTGCGCCCACATGATGAACGTGTTGTCCGGGTACGATCCGGCCGACCCGGCGTCGTCCAGACAGCCGGTTCCCGACTTCACTTCGGGATTGGACAGCGGCTTCAAAGGGCTGCGGGTAGGCGTGCCCAAGGAGTTTTTTTTTGACGATATCGACCCGGAGATCGAAGCCGCCGTCCGGGCCGGCATTACGCTGATGGAGAGTGAGGGCGCTTCGGTGCGTGATGTGTCGATGCCCTGGGTTGCGCTCGGCCGAACGATCAATATCGCACTGCTCGGGTCTGAAGCGGCGGCGCTGCACCGCGAGATCGTTCAGACACGGGGTGATGAGCTGAGCCCTGCGATTCGGGCACGGTTGGAGAGCGCGATCGTGATGCCGGCGACCGGATATATAGACGCCCAGCGCGCACGCCGGGGGTTCATCGAGCAGATGGACGCGGCCATGAGCGACCTGGACGTACTCGTCACGCCGTCGGTGCCGATCCAGACGCCGACCATCGCCGAGTGCACGCCGCCTGCGGGCTCGCCGGATGCCCCTGGGGGCGCAAGGTTAACCGATTTCACGGGCGTTTTTGACACGACAGGTCAGCCGTCCCTGAGCTTGAACTGTGGGTTCACAAGGGACGGAATGCCGATCGGCATGATGATCAACGGGCGTGCGTTTGACGAGGTGTCGGTGCTGCGTTCCGGAGCCGCATTTGAGCGGGCCGTCGGATTGCTGGAGCGGCGTCCGCCGATCGGGTGACCGGAAACCGATGTAGGGGCGGCCCTCGCTCCGCCCGGTCGTGCCTGTTCGGTTGATTACGCGCAAAAGGCCGTTCCGCTATTCCGGGCATATATGCCTATTCTGAAGCCAGCACGCGAGAAATCTCCCGGCTTGCATTCCGACTCCCATTTGACCCGGCGATCCGGTCCGTCCGTCGCCCTGAACGTCGGAATCGATTGAAATCGATCCCTGGGTGTCTAGTCAGCCGCCCCTGCGGCGTGGCCCCGAGTTCGCGTTGGGGTCTTCCGTTCCCCGCCGGTCAACGGGCGATCCAGGTCGTTTTATTAACTACCCAGTAATGCATCAGTAATTATTACCGTGTTTTGCAAATCATTCTTCTAATTATTGAAATCTTCACAATCTTCAAGATTTCTTACAAATATCTAAAACATTGCCCCGTAACTTGCCTGTCATCGGCTCGACGCACACACCGCCGAGCCACTCAACCGGGCAGACGGTCCGTAGGAACGGATCGATGACAGGGGATCAATGACATGAAGAACACACTGAAAATTGCGTTCACAGGTGTAGGAGTCGGCGTGGTGTCTCTTATGGGAGCCGGGCTGGCCAGCGCACATGGACCGGGCGGCGGCGGTGAAGGCCAGGGAGAAATCTTGGACCGGGTCGCCGAGATCCTGGCGATCGACGCGACCCAACTCGGGGACGCCCTTCAGCGGGCACGTGAAGAGCACCGCAACGCAGAGATGGACGCCCGCCTGGAGCAGGCCGTCAAAGACGGCACGATCACACAGGAAGAGGCGGGCGAGATCCGGGCATGGCTGGACTTGCGGCCCGAGGTACTTGACGGACTCAAGGGCGCAGACGGCCACCACGGACCCCGGCACAACGCCGGCAGCGGCGCACTGGTAGAGCGCCTCGCAGAACTCGTGGAGGGAGGCACGATCACACAGGCGGAGGCCAACGAGGTGCTGGCTTGGTCGGAGGACCAGCCCGAGGCGCTCAGCGAGATCCGGCCGGATCGCCCGGACCGGGGCCGCCGTGGCCATGACCGGGATCAGGGGCGTGGTTTTGAGATGCGAGTCGCCCCCGGTGAGGACGGCGAGATAGGTCGCTTCGGCGGGTTCATGTTCCGGCTCCCGCCGGGATTTAACGGGGGTGTTGAGGGGGGTTCTGAAACCCCGCCGGTCGGTCCGCCGTCGGACGATCCCGCGATCTAAAGCAGGAATTTATCAGGACAACTTCCTGTTCGGAAAGCCCCTGCCGGATCTGCGGAAGGGGCTTTTCGCGTCTCCACGGGAATGCTCCTGCTCACCAAGCCCTTTATCCTGTTGTTCATGGCGGAAGAGCAGAAAGCAAAGAGCAGCGACGGCGGCCGGACAAGCGAGCGCGTCTCCGGCCGCCAGGAGCGCGGTTACGCGATGGTCGCCCTGGACAGCCCGAGCCATCCGGTCAACGTCGGTCACACTCTGCGGGCGGCGATGTGTTTCGACACGCGCCTTGTGATCCTGTCCAACGCCACCTCATCCATCAACCTCCGTCGCCTGCCGACCGACCCGGGGCGTACATGGCGACACACGCCGGTCCTCAGCGTGGAAAGCGTTTTCGAGTCGCTGCCGTACGACTGCACGCCGGTGGCGATCGAGTTGACTGATGACGCCGAGGACCTGGTCGATTTCCAGCACCCGGAGCGGGCCTGCTACATCTTCGGCCCGGAGAAGGGTTCGCTAAGCCAGGAAACGTTGAACCGGTGCGATGCCGTGCTGAAGATTCCGGTCACGCTCCCGCTCAACCTGGCGGCCACCGTGAATGTGGTGCTCTACGACCGCATGCTGAAGATGCGCCGTCCGGAGTTACGCCCCGGCGGCAACAACCCGCGCACGACGCGCTAACCAGCCGGCCTGACCTCTATGGTCGGCGAGTAAAGAAGTGGGCCCGGGTTGCTGTCAAACGCGGTTCGACCCCGGTAGCTAATTTGCCGCCAGGGTCGAATTTACGTTCAGGTGTAATGGTCGGGGCAACAGGATTTGAACCTGTGACCTCCTGTACCTGACGAACAACACCCGCCCCGGAGATGTTGTGACTCTTCAAATCCTTGAGGACGGTGGAAACCAGACGGAAAAAGACGTGGAGCTGGGAATACGCCCGTAGGTGATTCTTTGTGATGAAAGTCGCAAAGGTGCCGACTTAGGCTTACACTGAAAACGTGAGTTACATGAAACATTCCAAAGCCTGCGCCTGCGCGTGTTGTCTGATCCCAGAGGGGGAGCAGTCCTGACGTACCGCGTTTAAGCGCAACGGATTTTGACTCAAACCCCTCGACGACCGTTCCGGTCTCGGGGGGTTTTTTATTGGCCAGATTACTAATCATTTCTTACTACTATCCACAACAGAGGAACTTTTGACGAAGCGAATTACAGAGCCGTCAGCTGCGAGGCTGGCGGAGATTAACAAGCAACTTGAGGGAGCCCCACCGCAGCAAGTCCTGCAGTGGGCGCATGACGAACTGGGTAATGATGTCGCCCTGATGTCCAGCTTTGGCCTTGAGGACATGGCGTTGATGGACATGTTCTGGCGTATCACGCCGGAAGCACGTGTCATGACGCTGGACACCATGCGGTTGCCGACCGAGACCTACACGTTGTTCGACCAGGCCAGCGTCCGGTACGGGATCAAGATTGAGGCGTTCTACCCGGACATGGATGAAGTTCGGGCGATGGTAGAAGATCTCGGATACAACCTGTTCTACAAGGGCATGGACAACCGAAAGATGTGTTGCGGCGTCCGCAAGGTCGAGCCGCTGGGACGCGCCCTGAACTCGGTCGATGGCTGGATTACCGGTTTGCGACGAGACCAGGGCATGGAGCGCGGCACCATAGACATCGTCGAATGGGACGCTACGCACGACTCGTACAAGATCAGCCCTCTTGCCGACTGGACCTTTGAACAGGTCCAGGAATACATCGCCGAGTTCTCGGTGCCGTACAACGAACTACACGACAACGGATTCCCGAGCCTGGGATGCGATCCATGCACACGAGCGGTTGAACCGGGCGAGGACATTCGCGCCGGACGCTGGTGGTGGGAGAGCGACCCGAGCGCCAAGGAGTGCGGACTTCATCTTGTTGCTCCCGCATTTAAGTAATTAACAATATGAACGCAACCGTAGCCGTAACACCCTCACTCCCGGACACGGGCCAGCTCAATGCGCTGGAGTCCGAGTCCATCCACATCATTCGCGAAGGAATCGCCGAGTTCGACCGTCCGGGCATCCTGTTCTCAGGCGGCAAGGACTCGATCGTCATGCTTCACCTTGCTGTGAAGGCGATGGCGCCGGCGCGCCTGCCTGTCCCGGTGGTGCATATCGACACCGGGCATAACTTCCCGGAGGTTCTTGAGTACAGGGACCGAATCGTGAAAGAGCTCGGCATTGAGCTGGTCGTCGGGTCCGTACCGGACGCCATCGCCGCAGGGCGCATTGCGGAAAGCTCTGAACGAGGCGGTTCGCGTAACCGGCTTCAAACGCCGGTGTTGATGGACACGATCCGCAACAACAACTTTGGTGCCGTGTACGGCGGAGCGAGGCGGGACGAGGAACGCTCTCGCGCCAAAGAGCGCGTCTACTCCTTCAGGGACGAGTTCGGCCAGTGGGATCCGAAGAACCAGCGTCCCGAGTTGTGGAACCTGTTCAACGGTTTCATCCACCCCGGACAGCACATCCGTGTCTTCCCGATCTCTAACTGGACGGAACTTGATATCTGGCAGTACATCGCTGACCAGAACCTTGAATTACCGTCCATCTACTTCGCCCATGAGCGTGAGGTGTTTGAGCGCGACGGCATGTTGATGGCCGTGTCTGACTTCCTGAAGCCGGGACAGGGCGAAAAGGTCAGTACGCAGTCGGTCCGCTTCCGAACGGTCGGCGACATGACGATCACGGCGGCGGTCCCATCGACGGCGACCACGCTGGATCAGGTGATCACGGAGATCGCAGCGACGCGAACGTCCGAGCGAGGTGCGAGCCGCGCCGACGACCGTACATCGGAAGCGGCGATGGAAGATCGCAAGCGCGAAGGTTACTTCTGATGGAATTGCTAAGGATCGCAACCGCCGGTTCGGTCGACGACGGCAAAAGCACTCTGATCGGTCGATTGCTCTACGACTCCAAGGCCATCTATGACGACGTGCTTGATGCCGCAGAGGCAGTCAGCAGTCGGCAAAGCGACGAGTATTTCAACCTGGCGCTTCTCACGGACGGCCTGAGGGCGGAGCGCGAGCAGGGCATCACAATCGACGTGGCGTATCGCTATTTCGCCACGCCCAAACGCAAGTTCATCCTCGCCGACACACCCGGCCACGTTCAGTACACGCGCAATATGGTCACCGGTGCCTCCACGGCGGACATGGCGCTCATCATCATCGACGCCAGAAACGGCGTGGTCGAGCAGTCCCGCAGGCACGCCGTGATTGCGTCCCTTCTGGGAATCCGACACATCGCTGTGTGCGTGAACAAGATGGACCTCGTCGACTACGACTACGGTCGGTTCGCCGCAATCCGAGACGAGTTCCAGAAGCTACTTAACGGTCTGAATGTAGAAGGCGCTCGTTACTTTCCAATCTCAGCCCTCGAAGGCGACAACGTCGTAACGGGCAGCGACACAATGCCCTGGTACAACGGCGGACCATTGCTGTCTTTCCTGGAGGACATCGACGCAAGCGAAGACCTGATCGACCGACCACTTCGGTTGCCGGTGCAGTACGTTGTTCGGCCGCTTCGGCACGAGTATCACGACTACCGAAGTTACGCAGGGACCGTCGCCGACGGCATTGTCAGGGTCGGGCAGGACGTAGAGATTCTGCCTTCAGGAAAAACTTCTCAGATCGCGGCCATCGAGACCCCGGACGGGGAGGCCCAGGAGGCGCCCAGCAAGACGGCTGTTTCGGTACGCCTGGTAGACGATTTTGATGTTTCTCGTGGCGACATGATCAGCGCAATCGGAAGTTCGCCGCGGACCACGCAGACGTTTGACGCGACGGTCTGCTGGATGAGCGATACGACAGAGTTACGACAGGGTGCGATGTTGCGGATCAAGCACACAACCCGTACGGCGAAGGCGATGATTACTGGTCTGGACTGCCAGATAGACATCAACACGCTGTCGCCGGTTCCGGGATGTGCGTCACTGACTCTGAACGACATAGGCCGTGTTTCCATTCGCACCAGCACTCCGCTCGTGTGTGACGACTACGTGTACAACCGGACTACCGGCAGTTTCATCTTGATCGATGAGTCGACCAACGAGACAGTGGCAGCTGGAATGATAGGCAGTCCTAATTTTGGGGACTTCGACTCGCTCTAGTAGCTTCCTGAAAGTCAGGGAGCGTGTGCGTTTAATCGCTCATACGCACACCGCGTAATCCGCCAACGACTGGCTGCGATCTTTATGTCCCACAGCTATTTAACGGCCATCGAGTAGAACTATCTCAAGATCCTGGCGTTGCTTCAGGGGTGTTGGAATCCGTCGCGCGAAATCTGCGACCTAGTACCTCCACTTCCATCTTCCCAACTTAGCAACGAGTACCCGGTACCCCCTCCTTCGCCACCTCGCACCGCTACTGACCCCGTAGACCGTACGCCACACCTCGACTGACACATAGGGGGCCTATCGACTCGAACCGCTGCCATGTACGGAGCACGCCAGCGACCCTCGCACCTGATCTGCTGTAGCCAGCAAGTGTCGCGGCCTGGGTTGCGTTTCCCGTCTCGACGTACTCGGAGACGAACTTCTGGCGACGGAGCGTGAGGGAGGTCGATGTCATGAGTGGAGGCGTTTAGATGGTTATCTACGCCTGAAGTACGGTGCGCAGAACGCGTTCTCACAGTGAGCTACCTTGAGGTCATCGTTGGTGGCGTCGCGATAGCTGATCAGTCCCAGACCGTCTGCACCGATGGTGACCGATGTGCCCAGACCCACCACTCCTGTCGAATCTAGCGTGGTGATAGTTGCAGCCGTGCAGTTCGTGTCTGAACAGTGAGCTACCTTGAGGTCACTGTTGGTGGAGTCGTAATAGCTGATCAGTCCCAGACCGTCTGCACCGATTGTGATCGATGTGTCCAGACCCACGTTGCCTGTCTCATCGAGAGACGTGATAGTTGCAGACGTGCAGTTAGTGTTTGAACAGTGAGCTACCTTGAGGTCATTGTTGGTGGAGTCGCGATAGCTGATCAGTCCCAGACCGTCTGCACCGATTGTGATCGATGCGTCAAGGAACGCGTCGCCTGTTGTATCTATT
>PVBE010424955.1_pt1 | contig 89847 bp, 89 predicted proteins | sample 1631181 | NCBI WGS metagenome assembly PVBE01 (sample SAMN08397723, study PRJNA350692) | Marine metagenome, whole genome shotgun sequencing project. | isolation source: water | place: Pacific Ocean | collected 2012-04 | reverse complement strand
CGAATGACGACAAAATTGGTCAAGTTGGCTTCCGACGACGACCATATCACCAAGTCGGGACTATCGGATGGCCGCAGAGCGAAGCTTCTTCCTTCGGTAGTCGAGATTGTCTACAATTGCCACTGTTCTGGAGGTTATCTGGGAAATGTCGGCTACATTATCAACGGACATTGATCGCATTCACCATTTACGTCCGCTTTCAGCCTTAAAGCGGGCATTAATCACGAGGCGGCCGAACTTCCGCTTATAGCCAAGAGGAGACATTTTTGGCCACTCGTGATAATGTAGCCTCCAAGGTGAGCCCTTTGTCTTCAGGTTGACGAAAACGAACTCAAGAGGGAGCATGCATAAACCCCAAAGTCACATATCCCGTCGCGCTTTTGTTCTCGGAGGGTTGGCCGCGACTGTTGCCGGTCCATCCTTCGGGGCCACCTCTCGCCGCGAGGATTTGATTGACTTCCCGCTCATCGACAACCACTCGCACCTAATCCCTAAATCGCTGACTAGGCGATATGGGTCTGATCCAGAAGACATCATCAAGGCTATGGATGCCGCGGGCATTAAGCGGATGGTATTGGTTGGCTTTGGCGACGAAATACCCGAGCTTCCCAAGCGGTATCCGGGTCGGTTTGTAGCCGCCTACATCCGCTATAACTTCCGTTGGCGACAGGACCGGCGCTTTCGTCGAATAATTCCTCCTGAACAAATGATTGTCGATGGCTCGACGCCTCAGGAAGTTGACGCAATCAGCGCGGAGTTCGAAGATGCGCTCTCCACCGGTCTTTACAATGCGCTGGGCGAGGTCACCACCATAGCCAACCCGATCCATAAAGGGCGCCAACAGGCCCCATTCCCTGGATCAAATGTCAGCCCCGATTCACCGTTGGTGTTGCGCCTGATGGAACTTGCGGCGAAGTTTGATCTGCCGATCAACATTCACTGCGAAGCGGCAGCCGCGGACGAAATGGTTCAAGCCGTTTCAAAACGCCGCAAAGCACGAGTGATCTGGGCACACACGGGAAGCTACTTGGATCCGACACGGATCGCTTCCCTTCTGGAGGAACATCCTAACCTGGATTTCGATTTGTCTTCGAAGAACCGCCTTTATCAGCAACGCTCCGGCAGCTTCCTTTCTTTTGGAAAACTGGCTCAATCATGGCGTCAACTATTCGAGCAATTCCCTGATCGTTTCTATTTTGGCGTGGACTTTCTGTTGCCGGATCACTGGCGCCAAGCCTCCGCTATCGGGGAATACGCCTATAGCATCCTCGAACAACTAACACCTCCAACCGCCCGGAAGATTGGTTACGCCAATGCTGTTCGAAGCTACCGATTGGATCCGTAACGGAAGCCCGGACTGTTGAGGTAAGATGCACGTCCGCTTCGGGTCATAAGCGTTTAGTCGGCTCCAGCCCGCACCGCCGCCCGGCGGCCGCAAGCAACCCATTCCGTGGGCGGCCGGATAGGCGTGCGGGCCGGTGCGATTCCACTTAAAACTGGATAACGGTCTAGGGTTCGAAACCGTTCCTCAGCACGCTGCGCGCGATCAGCATGCGGTGGATCTCGGACGTTCCGTCGTAGATCCGCAAGACGCGGCTGTCGCGATAGATTCGCTCAAGCGGCATCTCCTTGGCGTAACCCATGCCGCCGAAGATCTGGACGCCCTTGTCGGCGACCCGGCCGATCATTTCGGACGCGAACAGCTTGACCATCGAGACCTTGTCGCGCGCCTCGCGGTCCTGGTCGATCTCCCAGGCGGTGTTCAGCACCATCATGCGGGTCGCGAAGATGTCGGTGGCCATGTCGGCGAGCATTTGCTGGACCATCTGGAACTGGCCGATGGGCTGGCCGAACTGCTGGCGCTCATTGGCGTGGTTTCGCGCCAACTCGAGGACCCTTGACGCCATGCCGACCGAACGCGCCCCGATGTGGGCGAGGCGTACCGCCGCGACCGTGTTCATGATCAGCCGGAAGCCCTCGCCGAGCTCGCCCATGATCTTGTCGGAACCGACGCGGCAGTCCTCGAACACGAGCTCGGCGTGGCCGTAGCCCCGCTGGCCCATCATGTGCTGGACGCGCCCGACCGAGAACCCAAGCGTTCCCTTGTCGACGAGGAACAGCGTGATGCCGCCGCGGGCGCGTTTCTCGCGGTCGGTGAGCGCCATGACGATGGCGTAATCGGCGATGTCGCCGTCGCTGATAAAATGCTTGCGACCGTGCAGCACCCAGTCGTCGCCGTCGGGCACGGCGGTGGTCGAGATGGCGGCGGCGTCCGAGCCGGCGCCCGGTTCGGTGATCGCCATGGCGCAGATGCGCTCGCCCTTGACCGTCGGGATCAGGTAGTCGTCCCGTTGGGCGCCCTTACACGCCATCAGCATCGGATAGACCTGGCCGAAGATGCGTCGGATGAGGGCGTCCGAGGTGCGTCCGAGCTGCTCCTCCACCAGGCAGGTCTCGACCGTGCTTAAGCCTCCGCCGCCCACGTCGGCGGGCATGTTCATCGCATAAAGGCCAAGTGCTTGCGCCTTGGCCTTGACCGCGTTCAGCTTGATTTCGGGCACGCGGCCGAGCTCCTCGACCTCGTCCTCGAGGGGCTGCACCTCGGTCTCGACGAACCGCCGAACGGTGTCGATCAGGACGCGGGTCTCATCCGGGATCTCGAAATCCATGAAGCGCCTCTACGGCGTCACCCGGCCGCCTTCGCCGCGCCGGTCTTCGCTTGCTCGCGGCGCTCGGGCCTCAGAAGTACTTGGCCATCAGGGTGCGGGGGATGAGGAGTGTGATGTCGGGGATGAAGACGCTGAGCAGGATGACGGCGAGAGCGACGCCGCCGAAAGCTACCGTCATGAGCATCGCGCGGCGGGGGTGGATGCCCATGATCTTCGAGGCCACCAGCAGGCAGACGCCGTGCGGCGGCGTCACCAGCCCCAGCGCCGTCGTCATCACCACGATGACGCCCAACTGGACCGGGTGGATGCCGGCCGAGTCGCCTAGCGCCTGGATCACCGGCAGGAACATGATGGTCGCCGGAATCGATTCCAGCACCGTCCCGAGAACCAGGAACAAGAGGACGATCGCCAGCAGGACGCCGTAGCGGCCCGCGCCGAATGCATCGAACAGCCCGACCGTGGTCTCGGGGAACTCGTAAAAGGCGAGCAGCCAACCGAACACGGCCGCCGCCGACGTCATGATCATGATCAGGCCCACGAACTTGCCGCCGTTGACCAAAAGCTCGATCGAGTTCCTGATGTTCAGTTCGCGGAAGATGAAGATGCCGAGGATCAACACGTAGACGATGGCGGCGGACGCCGATTCGGTTGGGGTGAAGATCCCGCCGACGATGCCGCCGATGATCACAATGGGGACGCCAAGCGGTGCGAGCCCCCCGGCGATCGCGGGCAGGAACCGCTTGCCCTTGGTGCCGGCGAAATCGTCCTTGCCGAAGTCGTAGCGCCGGGCGAGTACGTAGACCACGGCCATCTGTCCGAAACCGATCAACAGGCCGGGGATGATCCCGCCCAGGAACAGCATGCCGATGGAGACGTTCCCGAAGGCGCCGTAGATCACCATCATGATCGAGGGCGGGATGACGTTGCCAAGGGTCGACGAGACCGCCGTCACCGCGACCGTGAAAGGCTTCGAGTATCCGGCCTTGATCATCTGCGGCATGATCACCGAGCCGATCCCGGCGGTGTCGGCGGTGCTCGAGCCCGAGACCCCGGCGAACAGCATGCTGGCGACGATGTTGACCATGGCGAGGCCGGCTTGGACCCGCCCCACCAGCGCCCGGGCGAGGTTCATGATCCGGTCGGTGATCGAGGTGGCGTTGCAGAGCATGCCCACGACGTAAAAGAGCGGCACCGCGAGAATGGGGAACGGCAGGAGCCCTTCGTAGATGCGCAGCGCCAACAGCATCGGCGGCAGGCCGTCGAACATGATGACTATCAGACACGACAGCAGCATCCCGAACCCGACCGGGATCCGGAGGAGAATGAAGACCAGGAACGAGATGAAAAGGAGGGCGATCATGGGTGTTCGATTTCGTCTACGGCGCCACTGCTTTGCGATCCGGGAAGCTCCAGCCCGGTCCAGGTAATGATTGTGCGCTCGATCAGGAACAGGATCATCGCCACGCCCGAGATCGGCAGCGACACATAGACGAAGATCATGCGAAACCCCATGGTTTCAGAAACGCGGGTCCGCCCCAGCAGCGCGTATTCGCCGCCGTAGATAACGAACGCCAGCGCCAGGGTGAAGGTGACCGCGTAGGTGATCGTCGGGATCAGCTTGTCGATGAATGGCCCCATGGATTCGGGGAGGAGGTCGGCGACCAGGTGGCTGTGGTCGCGGACCCCGAGCGCCGAGCCGAACAGGACCATCCAGATGAAGCTGAAGACCGCTGTCTCCTCCGCCCACGGCGTCGACGCTTGGAGCACGAAACGCCCCAGCACCTGGTAGAACACGGTGACCAGCATGGCCGCGAGGAAGACCGCGCAGAAGACGGTCAAGACCTTGTAGACGAGGTCGTTGACCTTGACGAGGATCCACCATACGGTGTGTCCCGGCATGTCGGTTACGTTCCCTTTTCCGGCACCGCGGTTGTCGGCGACGGAGTTAAACTTCGCCGGGTTCCAATGGCAGGATTTGGCGACCGCTGATCGATTCGGCAAGGGTTTATATCGACTCGGGGCGGTCTTGGGAAGATCACATCGGTTTGACTCCCAAGCCATTCCCGGCTAAATCCGGCGCGCGGAATAGAAAACCATCGCGCCGCGAACGCGTGCTCGATCGCTGGGCGGCGAATCACACTAGGGAGGGGTCTCAGAAATGCAGCCAGAATTCGTTTTCCGGCTTGGCGCATCCGCACTCGGCGCCGCGGCGCTGGTCGCGGTCGCGCTTGCGGGTCCGGCGCCCGCCACGGCGGCCGACGTCAGTCTCACCTGTGCCCACGACCAGCCCGTGGCCAAGGGCGCCGAGGGCTACAAGGAGATTCAGTGGCAGCACTTCAAGAAGACGGTCGAGGCCAAATCGAACGGGCGTATCGCGGTCAAGGTGCTCGGCGCCGGCCAGCTCGGCGACGCGCCGCAGTTGATCGAGAACTTGAAGATCGGCACCGTCGACTGCACCGATATCAGCGCCGCCACCGGCGGCCCCTTCATCCCGGCGATCAGTATCCTTTCGGTGCCGTACGTGGTCGAGAACCTCGAGCACCGCGCGAGGATTGTCGACACCGACGGTCCGGTGTTCGCCGAGGTGGCGCGACTGGTGAAAGAGACGCTTGACGCGACCCTCATGGGCACCTCACATTCCAGCATTCGCAGCGTCTATACGCGGACGAAGCCGGTCAACACGCCGGACGACCTCAAGGGCCTCAAGATCCGCACCATGCAGTCGAAGGCGCAGGTCTCGAGCTGGCAGGCGCTGGGCGCGGCGCCGACCGCCATCGCATTCGCCGAGGTGTATGCGGCGCTGCAAGCCGGCGTCGTCGACGCGGCCGAGAACTCGCCCATGTTCCTGTGGAACATGAAGCACTACGAGGCGGTCAAGTACTACTCGCTCACCAAGCACCTCATGAACACCGGCTTCAGCATGATCTCCGACCGGGCGCTGGCGAAGGTTCCCGCGGACCTGCGTGACATGGTCATCGAGGCCGGGCGCGAAGGCGCGGCGCGGGGTCGTCAGTACGACATCGACGTCGATTCCAAGTTCATGAAGCAGATCAAGGACGCGGGCGTCATCGTCAACGACGTCGACACCGCGCCGTTCGTTGCGCTCGCGGTCGGCGTGCACGACGAGCTCGCCAAGGAATTGGGGGGCGAAAAGCTACTGGCGCTCGCTCGCGCGGAAGCCAAGAAGGTCAAGTAATAAGGTCCCGCGAAGGGCTCAAGTCGATCTCGCCGGCGCCGGGAAACCGGCGCCGGCTTTCGTTTTCGAGAGCGGGCGCAGGCCCGGGGAGTTTCCTCTGCCTTTCGTAAGGCGCGCGCGATCGCGGGCGGTTTGGTGGTCATATGAGGTAAGGATGTGATCACGGTTTACGGGCGCACGACGTCGATCAACGTACAGAAAGTCATGTGGTGTTGCGCGGAAGTGGGCGCAGACGTCGAGCGGATCGACGTCGGCGGCGAGTTCGGCGGCACCCACGATGCGGCCTTCGTCGCCAAGAACCCCAACGCCACCGTGCCCGTGCTTCAAGACGGTGACTTCACGGTCTGGGAATCGAACTCGATCGTGCGCTACCTCGCCGAGGTCTATGGCCGCGCCCCTTTCTTTCCGGCCGACGCTAGGCGGCGCGCGCTCGCGAGCCAGTGGATGGACTGGTCGCTCGGTGTCCTTAATCCGGTCATGCGCCCCGTTTACGTCGGCATGGTCCAGTCGCCCGAGCAGCAACGCCAACGGGTGCCCTTGCGAAGGCCCTTCGAGATCCACCCGGCGGCGGTGAAGGGCGCGTTCCGGATCGCCAAAGAGCTGTGGGGGCACCTCGACGCCCATCTCGCCGCGGGGCATTACGTCACCGGCCGGGACTTCGTCTTCGGCGACTTGGCGCCTGGCGCGTGGTACCACCGCTGGACCAAGGTTCCGGGTGATAAGCCGGAGTATCCGAACCTGGAGGCGTGGTACGCGCGGCTTCGCGAGCGCCCCGGCTACCAGCGCCACGTGGTCGAGGGACCGCTCTAAGGCCGGGCGCAAGGGCGCGCGTCAGCCGACCCGCTCGAAGATGTGGCGCTGGCCGTTTCGGATGAACGGCTTGACCTTGGTCGGCCACTCGCCCTTTTTCGCCGCTTCTTGCCAGGCGTCGCCCTTGGGGAGATCGGGCGAGTCGATCTCGTAGATGGCGACGTAGCGTTGCGTCCCGTCGGCGGTGGACGAGACCAGCTTGTAGCGCCGGCAGCCGGAGCACCCCGCGATTGCGGTCAGAAGCGGCCCGTGTTCGGTGTCATAGACACGGTTGAAGTCCGCATCCGCCTCGTCCGCGACGTCGAGCTGGACCATGTAGATGTATTCGCCCATGGCGCAAAATCCTCCTTTGGCGATGACTGCGCGCCATCCATCGCCGATCGCGAATGTGCGGTCAAGCGCGGGGCGGGATGCGCGGAAGTTTCGGTTGACTTAGGGTGCGCGATTCGGCGTAGCTAAGCCATGGACACCGCAAACCAGGAGCGGGAATCGGAAGGCGCGGCGCGCCTTCCCGAAGGCCTCGTCGCGGTCGTGAAAAAGGCCTGTCCGACCTGCGAGCTGATTGCGCCGGTCCTGGGCGAGATCGAGGCGTCCGGAGCTGCGCTGACGGTGCTCAGCCAGGACGACCCCGCCTTTCCCGCGACCGTCACGGACGTGGTCGACGACTCAGCGCTGGCGCGGTCTTATCAACTCGGGATCGAGATCGTGCCGACCGTGATCCGGGTCGTGAACGGGGCCGAGGTCGAACGGATTATCGGGTGGAACCGCCCCGAGTGGCGCGCCTTTTCGGGCATCGAGACGCTTGGCGCGGAGTTGCCGGAAAACCGGCCCGGCTGCGGCGCGCTGAACGTCGAGCCGGGCATCGCCGAGGACCTTGCGGTCCGCTTCGGCTCGAACAGCCTCGCTGCCCGGCGCGTCGTTCTCGGGCCCTCGGACGACGCGGCCGAGGTCTGTTTCGACCGCGGCTGGACGGACGGCCTGCCCGTGGTCTCGCCGACGGAAGCGCGCGTGATGAAGATGCTGGACGGCACGCCGCGCGCCCCCGACGAGGTGGTCGGCGTGATCGCGCCCGATTATGCGCCCTGCACGGTCGAGAAGGTCGCCATCAACGCCGTCATGGCCGGTTGCAAGCCCGCGTACCTGCCGGTCGTACTCGCGGCGGTCGAGGCGGCGTGCGTGGACGCGTACTGCTTGCACGGCGTCTTCGCCACCACCGACTTTCCGGGCCCGGTGGTGGTGGTGAACGGACCCATCGCAAAGAAGATCGGTATGAACTCGGGGCGCAACGCGCTCGGCCAGGGCAACCGCGCCAACGCGGCGATCGGGCGCGCCTTGCAGCTGATTGTCCGCAACGTGGGCGGCGGCCGGCCGGGTGGCGTCGACCAATCGTGCCTCGGCAATCCCGGCAAGTTCACCTTGTGCTTTGCCGAAGACGAGGAGAACTCGGCCTGGGAGCCCTTGTCGGTCGAACGCGGCTTCGCGCCCGGCGTCTCGACCGTGACGCTGTTTGCCGGTTGCGGCGTGCAGCCCGTCTACGACAACCATTCGCGCAAACCCGAGTCGCTCGCGCGCACTTATGCCGCGTGCCTGCGAGGGGTCCTGCATCCCAAGCTCGCGCGCGCCGACGCCATGATGGTGATCGCGCCCGAGCACGGCCGCGCGTTCGAGCGCGCCGGCTGGTCGAAGGCCGCACTGCACAGCCGCTTGGGCGAGCTGCTTTCGATCCCGATTGCCGAGATGAGGCCAGGCTACGGCGGCATGGAAGAAGGCGTCTCGGCCGACATCGGCGGCGAGACGGTCTCGAAGTTCCGGCCCGGCGGCCTTTTGTTGGTTCGCGCCGGCGGCACAGCTGGCTTCTTCGCCGGCATCATCGCCGGCTGGTCGGCGAGTGGGCCCACCGGCTCGGAGCCCGTAACGGTGGAGGTAACGCAATGACGGAGGGAAGTGCATGACGGAATCACGCGTCCTACTCGATCCCACGTTCGAGGTGGAGCCCGCGCACCGCGCGCTTCTCGATCGGCCGCCTTCGCTTGAGGGCCTGAGGATCGGTCTCTTGAGCATCTCGAAGCGCACCAGCGACGTCTTCCTCGACGCGGTCGAATCGCATCTCACGGCGCGCGGCCTCGAGACGACGCGTTTCGTCAAGCCGACGTTCGCGCGCCCGGCGCCGCTCGCGTTGCGCCAAGAGATCGCCACGCGCTGCGACGTGGTCGTCGAGGCGCTCGCCGACTGAGGATCCTGCACGACGTGCAGTTTGCATGACGTCATGGATCTGGAAAGCCGGGGCGTTCCGTCCGCCTTCGTCGCCACCACCGAGTTCGTCGAGGCGGCGCGGGCGCAAGGCTCGGCGCTCGGCTTCGATCCCGCGGTCGTGTTCGTGGCCCACCCCATCCAGGACCGCACCGACGACGAGATCCGCGCGCTCGCGGCCGGCGCCCTCGACGAGATTGTGAGCCGGATCCAAAAGGGTTAGGGCCCGCGCGGCTGGGCCGTTGACGCCCGGGCGTGCATCTTCGATAGTTGGCGATCGCGTTCCCGACGATCGCCGATTGCGGACGAGGGCAGCCCACGAGGCTGCGCCCGCGCATTCAACGAGGAGGATGACGTCATGGCACGTCGAATTGATTGGACGGGGGTTTTTTCACCTGCCGTTACACCGTTCACCGAGACCGGCGAGATCAACGAGGCCGGGTTCCGCCAGGTGCTCGATTACCTGATTGGCGAAGGTGCCGACGGAATCATCGTTGCCGGATGCACGGGCGAGTGGTTCTCGCTCGGCGATTCCGAGCGCGCGCGCCTGTTCGCCGTGGCCCGCGAGCACATCGACGGGCGCGCCAAGGTGATCGCCGGCACTTGCGCGATCGCCACTCACCAGACCATCGGGCTAACCCAGGCCGCCAAGGACGCGGGCTGCGACGGGGCCATGATCATGGCGCCCTGCTTCATCGCGCCGCGGAACGTCGAGATCGTCCAGTACTACGCCGACATCGCCGAGGTCGGCCTGCCGATCATGGTTTACAGCATCCCTGAGAAGGGGCACCACAACCTGGATGCCGACTTGATCGAGGAGCTGAAGGCGATCGACGAGGTTGTGGCGATCAAGGACAGCGCGCTCAGTTTGCCACAGATGATCGAGACCGCGAACCGGCATTCCGACTGGCTTGCCATCTTCCCCGGCCGCGAGGGCTACGCGCCCGACATGATCGAGCGCGGTGCCGCCGGCATCACGGCGATGATGATGAACGTGGTCGGTCGCCACGTGGTCACCTGGTACGAGCACCTGGCCGCCGGGCGCTGGGTCGAATCGCGCGTTGACGGGCGGGTTATCGACGCGGCCTACGGCATCTGCCTCTCGAAGACGTTCAAGCCGAGCCGACCCACGGGCCACTGGCCGATCATGAAGGAGAGTATGAAGATTCGCGGGGTGGACGCCGGCTTCATGCGCCGGCCGTTCCTGCCGCTGCCGGCCGAGGACCGGCCCAGGCTCGAAGCTGCGCTCGCCGAGATCGGGCTTGGCCCGTTCGCCGAAGGCGCCCGCGCCGCCGCCCAGTAGCGGACCCTGTAGACGCGGCCCGGCCGGTCGCCGAACGGCACGCCGGCCCGGCCGCCCACGACACCCTTGGGGGAGAGAAACCATGGCCGGAATGCCCGTCAGCGCCTTTACCACGTCGTACATGTTCCAGATGAACGCGCTTCAAACGATGCGCCATCTGGGCGAGATCGGGTACCGCAAGTTCACGGTCCTGGTGAGCCCGCCGCACTTCTGGGTGCCGCAGCTTTCGGCCCAGGAGCGAAAGGAGATGCCGGGCCAGCTCGCCGAACGCGGGCTCGAGATCGCGGCGTTGTGCTTTCCCAGCATCGACAACAACCTGACCAGCTTCGCGTCCGAACTTCGGCGCGAGACGGTGAATTCGGCGAAGGAGGTGCTGACGCTGGCCGGCGAATGGGGGGTCGGCAACGTGGTCGTCCTCCCGGGCAAGGTGAGCCCGCTTTTGCCGCCGCCGCCCGATCTGCCCATGCAGTGCTTCATCGAGACCTTCCAGGAGCTCGCCGAGCACGCGAAAAGCGCCGGCACCCGGATCCTGGTCGAGAACGCGCCCATGTCCGCCTTCCCGCACGCCACCGACTTGATGCGGGCGCTGGACGCGCTCGACGACGACAGCGTCGGGATTCTCTACGACTTCGCCAACGGCACCTTCGTCGGTGACGACCCGTGTGCGGACCTGCGCCTGGTCAAGGACCGGCTCGGGATGTGCGACGCGTCCGACACCGGAACCGAAGTCTTCCGGCACGGGCCGATCGGCACCGGGATCGTGCCCTTCGAGCGGGTCGCCGATACGCTCCGCGAGATCGGGTATCAGGGCGTGACCGCGCTCGAGATGATCGTCAAGGACGACCCCGACACCGCGTTTCGCGAAAGCCACGCCAAGATGGCCCAGTGGGGCTGGGAACCGCTCGGCGGCTGAGCGCCCGGCACTCGCGTTGACGCGCGCGGGGGGCGAGATCATAGTGGACGAAAGTCCCGGCGCGGCGGTGTCACGCCGCCGTTAGCGGAATTTCACGGAGGAAAAGAGACTGATGGCAAGACGAATCGACTGGACGGGAATATTTCCCCCGATCGCGACGCCGTTCACCCGCGAGGGCGATCTCGACGAGGTCGCGTTCCGCAAGGTGGTCGAGCAGCACATCGCCGACGGCTGTCACGGCCTCGTCGTCGCCGGGTGTACCGGCGAGTGGTTCTCGCTCGATGATGCCGAGCGGTGCCGGATCTTCGAGATCGCGGTGGACGCCGCAAAGGGCCGGGTACCGATCGTCGGCGGAACGTCGGCCATGAGCACGCGCGCGGCGGTGAAGCTGCAAAAAGCCGCCAAGGACTTGGGGTGCGCCGGCTCCATGACGCTGGCGCCGCCGTTCCTGCTGCCCTTCGAGAACGAGGTCGTCCACTTCTTCCGCCGCCTTTCGGCGGTCGGCCTGCCGATCATGCTCTACAACAACCCCCCCCGGGGCTGCATGAACCTTACCGCGTCCCTGATCGGCAAGCTTCTCGAGTTCGACGAGATCGTCTCGATCAAGGACAGCGTCAACGAGCTGCCCCAGAACATCGACACCCTTCGCGCGCACGCCGACGAGATCGCCATCTTCGCCGGCCGCGAAAGCTATCTGCTGCCCGCGATGCAGCGTGGCGCGGTGGGCAGCGTCTCCATGATCACCAACATCCTGGGCGGCCACGTGGTCGAATACTACGACCACTTGTTGGCAGGGCGTTGGGAAGAGGCGCGGCGGCCCCAGCAGCTGATCGACGACGTCTACGCGGTCATCCAGGGCCAGTCGGTCAAGCTTACGCGTGCGACCGGCCACTGGTCGGTGCTCAAGACCTGCATGAACGTGCTCGGGCGCAATGGCGGCTTCATGCGCGAGCCTTACCTGCCGGTCGTGGACGAGGACGTCGCGAAGATCGCCGCGGCCTTGGCCCAAATCGGCCTGACGCCCGAAAGCATGGCGCACCCCGTGGCGGCGCAGTAGGCGCGTTGGCAGAAGGTATCGAAGCCGGCCAATTCGCGCCGGCCACGGCTTTGAGACGAGAAGGCGCAGACTAGAACGGATCGCGTTTGATTGGAGCCCCATCGCGGTTCCAATCAAACGCGCCCATCCGCTCGACGTCGATAGCGTAGACCAGATTCACGCGCCCGCTGGATCGCCACGCGCGATTCCGAGCGACCGCGATCTGGTCTATGGGTTTGCGCCTTCTTTCTATTTGCCATCGAGAGGTGGGAGGTGGATGAAATGAGCGTGCTTCGTGTCGGCGCCCACACCTTTTCCTATAGCTTCACCCACACCGCGCTCGACGCCATGGTGCACTTGGCGGGCCTCGGGTTCAACGCGTTCGAGGTGCTGGTTACGGCGCCGCACTGCTGGCCGGCCGAGCTGGACGCAGGCGCGCGGCGCGCGGTGCGAAGCCGCCTTGACGCAGACGGCCTCGAGATCACCTCGCTGTGCTTCCCCAGTATCGACAACAACTTGATCTCGACCGCCGCCGACATGCGTCGCGAGACCATGGACGTGATACACCGGGTGATCGATCTCGCCGGGGACTGGCGGGTTCCAAACGTGCTCGTAATCCCGGGAAAGCTGTCGCCGCTTTGGCCGGCGCCCTATGAGTGGACGCTTGCGTGGTTTCTGGACGCGATGCGCGCGTTTCTCGATCACGCCGGCGACGACGGGCCGGCGCTGATCGTCGAGAACGTTCCGGTCACCTTCCTTCCCCGCGTCCGCGATATCGTCAAGGCGCTGGATGCGCTTGGCGACGATCGCGTCGGCATCCTTTACGACGCTGCCAACGGCGTCTTCATGGGCGACGATCCGGTTTCCGATCTCGGTCTCGTCAAGGACCGGCTGCGGCTGGTGCATCTGTCGGATACCACGCGCGAGGTCTATCGCCACGATCCGGTGGGCGCCGGCGTCGTTCCCTTCGCGGCCGTGGCCGAGACGTTGCGCGAAATCGGCTACGACGGTTTCTCGATCCTGGAGATGGTGGTCAAGGACGACCCGGACCGCGCCTTCGTCGAGAGCAACCGCCGCCTCGCCGAGTGGGGTTGGAAGCGCGCTGCCGCCGGTTCACCCTGAGGGGCGGTCGAGTCCCAACAGCGTGTCTACCGCCTCGATCTGGATGCGGGCCGCGTCGACGAGCGCGGCGATGGGCACCGATTCGTTCGCGGCGTGGCCTTCGGCGTCGTCGCCGGGCCCGAAGACGATGATCTCGATACCGTCGTCGGCGAAGTAGCGCCCGTCCGAGGCGCCGATCGTGTGGGCGAACGCGGCGGCGACGCCCGTGCGACCCTCGATGGCGGCGCCGAACGCGGCGACGGCGCCGCGATCGACCGGGGCGCTAAAGCCGTTGGCGCCGAGAAGCCGTTCGGTCCGCACGGTGCCGTCGGGCTCGCCCGCGCGCTCGACGATCTCGGCGATCTCGGCGAAGGCTGCGTCCACGTCCTCGCCCGGCAACAGGCGACGGTCGATCTCGGCCAGGCACCCGGCGGGAACGACGTTGGTGTTGTTGCCGCCGCGAATCAGCCCGAGGTTCATCGTCGAGGCGAGCGCGCCGTCGCGGCGCTCGGCGAGACGGGGGCCAAGCCCGTCTTCGAGCGCGCGGATCACGCGCCCCATGCGCACGATCGCGTTGTCGCCCGCGTCCGGATCGCCCGCGTGCGCGCCGCGCCCCGTGGTCGTGATCCGCACCCACAAGACGCCGCGTTCGGTGACGACCATCCGATTGGCGGTGGGCGCGCCGATGATCAGGATGTCGGGTCTGACGAGTCCCGCGTCGCGCAGGAAGCGCGTTCCGTCGGGTCCCATGGTTTCCTCGTCGGCGACGAAGGTGAAGCTCACGCGGCCCTTGGAAGGGCCGCCCCGGCGCGCGATCTCATCGGCGAGCCAAAGGTGCGTGGCCATGCCGCCCTTGCAGTTGGCCGCGCCGAGGCCGACGACCCGATCGCCTTCGCGCACCCCTTCGAAGGGGTCGGTCCGCCAGTCCGCCCGGTTTCCGGCGTCCACCGTATCGGCGTGGACGTTGAAGACAATCCACGGTTCGCCCGAGCCCAAGGTGGCGACCACGTTGTCGAGTCCTTCGGCGCGGGACGCGGTCTCGGTTGTATATCCGGCGCTACGCAGGCGTTGGGATGCGAACGCCGCGATCGTCCGCGTGTCACCGGGCGGCACCGTCGACGGACGGGCGATCAACTGGGCCAGAATCGCAGCCAGCTCGTCTGCCAACGCGGCTTCGTCGAAGGTCGCCTCGCTCACCGCAGCCCGACTTCGGCCAGGATGCCTTTCAGCGCCTCCACCTCGTCTTTCGCGAGCGGGCCGATAGGTGGGCGCACGCGGTCGTTCTCGAGCCGACCAAGAAGCCTGAGACAGGTCTTCAAACGCGCCGTGGCGTGGCCTCCGGGGGGCGTTCCGTAGATTGCCTGGGCGAGGGGGTAGATGGTCGCGTGCGCGTCTCGGGCGGCCTCCATGTCGCCGGCCTGGAACGCGTCATAGAGCGCGACGATGATCTCGGGAATGATGATCGCGAGGCTGACGAGGCTTCCTTCGCTGCCGATGACGTACGAGGTGAACAGATGCTCGTCGCCCGATCCCATCACGGCTACGTGCGGCGCAACTTCCTTGATCAGGCGCCGGTTCGCCTCGTAGGCCGCGACCTCCCACGAGCCGTCCTTGATGGCGACGACGCCAGGAATTTGCACCAACTCCGCCAGCACTTCTGCGCGGAACGCGATCTGGCCCGCGTTGATCGAGCCTTGATAGAGCATGATCGGCGCCTCGATCGCGTCGGCGATCATGCGGTGGTGGTTGGCCGCCATGGTGTCGTCTTGCGAGACGGCCCACGAATATGGCGCGAAGACCATGATCGCGTCGGCGCCTGCGAGAACCGCGTCGCGCGCGTGCCGGACGGCCTCGAGGCTGCTCTCGCAGTTGACGCCGGCGACGACGATGGCGCGTTCGCCGATGGTGGCGCGCGCGATCTCGACGTTGCGCTGCTTTTCTTCGCGGCTCAGCAGGAAGTTCTCGCCCGCGTGTCCGTTGCACAGGATTCCGACGATGCCGGGCACCTCGATCATGGCGGCGAAGTGTCGGGCCAAGGCCTCCTCGTCGACCGAATGGTCCGCCTTGAATGGGCAGATGGTCGCGGGATAGATGCCGTTGAACGGATGGTCGCGGGTGGGAATCATGGATCGAACCCTCGCAATCTCGCCCCGGTCAGCGTCGCTTTCGGGCGTCTCGAGCGCGCCGAGACCAGGTGTAAACGGGCAACCCCGCCCTGGAAAGAGGCAGGTGATTCGCGGTGTTCCGCCGCGGCTATTGTGCGGGCGCCGCGCCGACCCCGAACAACGCAATCGGATTGCGCGCGACCATGAGGCGCAGCTCCACGTCCGAGAATCCGCGGCTCTTGATCGTGATGAGGAACTCGCGAAGTCCTTCCACCGGCGGCGGCAGGACGTAGGAGCCGAGATCGCTCGAAAGAATGGTGCGCTCCGGCGTCGCCGCCCGGATCCGTTCGGCCAACTGGTCGGGCGTTACGTGCGCCGGTGCGTGGGCTTGCGAATCGACGTTGGTCACGGGTATGAACGCCGCGTGGGTCAGGGTGTAGAACGAGAACTCGGCGTAGGCGCCGGTTTTCACGATCTCGGCGATCTCGTCCAATTCGAAGCCTCCCGAGGGTGCGATAACGCGCTCGACGCCGTGCTTCTTCGCCTCTTGGCAAAGCCGGACCGCTTCCGCGCCCGAGATGTGGCCGGTGTTCAGGACCACGTCGCGCGCGGCCAGGAGATCGAGGATCGCTTTGGTGGTGTCCTGAAGCTCGCCTTCGAGCGGCACGTGGAAGCAGCCCTCGACGTAGGCCGGGCTTCGGCCTTCGCGTTGGGCGGTCTTGCGCGTGTGGTGCGTCGGCATGGAGACGAAGCGCGCGCCCGAACCCGGCCCGTACCCCCAGTCCAGCGCGATCGCCACCACCTCGGCCGACACCCCGCCCGCGCACGGCTCGAGGATCGGCCCGCCGAAGATGTCGATGCCGAGATGGCCGAGTTCGGTCATGGCGAGAGCCGCGTAGCCCGCGCTGTTGGAAAAATTGTCCATCAACCCGACGCCCTTCATGCCTGCGGCGGCAGCTTGGCGCGCGGCGTCGAACGCGGTCACCGTGCGGCCGTTGATGTGGGGACAGGCGTGGACATGGCAGTCGACCGCGCCTTGCAAGAGATCCATACCGGCCACGGACAAGGTCATTTCAGTCCTCCTGAATAGGCGGCGTTCGTCGTCCGCCGACCGCCGAGATCGGCGCGGTGCCGGAAACGCACGCACCGCCCGCGAACACCCCGTGCCTTGCCTACACCGGGCGCCGGCCGCCTGACAAACGATTCCTCGAGACGCGCCGGCGCGCGAAGCGCCGAAGGCAAAATCACGCGGACCGCGCTCTCGAGGTTTCGGATCACAGGAATCTCCCTCGCAATACACTCACCCTGGACGGCTTCCCAATAAGGGTGATCAACGATCCCAGCCAAAGATGAGGACGCGGATGACGCCCTGTAACGACAAATGAATCAAACCGATTTCGCATTGTGGGCGACGGCGTCAAGCGCGACGTCGGGTGCCAGGACCGTTGCGGGTGTGGACCCAGTGGGTGGCCCGGCGCTTCCCGGTCGGGGAGCTCCGGCGTCACGTGACGGCCGAACCGGCCGTCGAGCCCGCGTGCGGACGAAGTCCGGTGCGTCAGCCGAGGCTCGGAGTCGCCGAATGCGAGAGCAGCCAGTTGACGACGCGGTGACCCTGGCCTTGGAAGAAGCTCAGCTCCCACGAGGTCTCGGGGGGAACCTCGACCCGAATCGCGTCGCACGCCAACCGCTGGGTGATCTCGCGAATCTCGGAGTAAAGCGCCTCGGCGACCGTTCGCCTGCCGAGACCCGGGGTGATGAAGTGCTGCACGACCAGCGTGGTTCCCTGGTCGAGATCATCTTCCACACGAAACACGAACAGCCCCCTGAAGTGGCCGTCCTCGCTCTCGGCGACGATGACGCCGGTCCTGCCCGCCCGGGCGTCGGAGTCATCCATGACCTTCGCCGCAAACGCCTGCCACGCTTCCGGCGTCAGGTCGCGGAGCAACTCGCGCACCATCGGAAAGGCTTGCGCAATCTGCGTCCGCTCAAGTCGACGGATCTCCACTGCCCGCGTCCTTCGCTTGCCATACATCGCCGTATTTTCTCGATACACAATGGCTTTCGGTGCCGCCGTGACATAGATCAAGCGGGCCGGGATGAAGCGGCTTGCCTGACGCCTGCGGCGAAGAGTAAGTTATGCGGTCGCATGCGATTCGCGCGATGGGCGCCGATTTTCAGTGATTTCGGTTGGGGAGGGGCATGAATGGCAGCGTCGACGTCGCGCGTCCCGTTGTGGTGCTTCGAGGGCCCGACCGCTGAGACCGGCGGCCACAGCGGGGGACGTTCGAAGTGCCTCGACTGTTCCATCCGCCACCTCGCATTCTGCGCCGCGCTCGACGAAGATCAGATCGTGGAAATCGAGCGCATCGCCGGGCACAAGTCGGTCCAGCCGGGTCAATGCTTCGCCATGGAAGGGGATCGCGGAGACATTGCCTACAACGTCATCTCCGGCATGGTGAAACTTTACAAATCGCTTCCCGACGGCCGGACGCAGATCACCGGCTTCCTGCTACCCGGCGATTTCCTGGGCTTGCCGTCACGCGAAGAATACACGTACTCGGCTGAAGCGGTCGTCCCGACCTCGTTGTGCCGGTTTCCGAGGGCGCCGTTGGTTGCCTTGTTCGCGAAGATTCCCGACCTCGAGAAGCGGTTTCTGGACATCGTGAAGGACGAGCTGACGGCGGCCCAGGATCACATGCTCTTGCTTGGGCGCAAAAGTGCGAGCGAGCGGATCGCGTGCTTCCTGCTCGGCTTCTCGAAGCGGGCGCACAGGCTCGGATGGCCGGTCGATCCCCTGCTGCTGCCCATGCACCGCATTGACATCGCCGACTACCTGGGTCTTACGGTCGAGACCGTCAGCCGGACATTGAGCACCCTCAAGAAACAGGGCGTCGTCGATATTCCGAGAAGCGAACAGATTATTCTCGCCAACCGCGACCGCCTTGAGGAACTCTGTCTCGGCGCGTGATGCGGCGGGCCGCCGTCGGCGGGCCGACCGCAATGCGCGAACGCCGCGTGGCCGTTATTTGACCGTCACGCAGGTGCATTGAGCAATCTGCGCGACCTTATTCGAGACGCTCCCCATCAACAGTCCCTTAAGGTCGCCGAGACCCCGGCTGCCCATGACGATCAGATCGATGCCGTGTTCCTTGGCGTAAGCGAGGATCGTCATCGCCGGGTCGCCCACCTCCGTCTGGGTTGCGACCCGCTCCTGGCCCCTCTCGCCGGCCCGGATGCGGGCGTTCCGAAGGACCTCCTCGGACGCCGAGCGCCGGACATCCATCTCGGAGACCCAGACGTGCTCGAGTTCCGCGTACTGGCGCAGCTCACGCGAGATGCGTGGGCTTCCCGCATCCTCGAGGACGTGCAAGACGGTCAGTTCGGCCGCGTAACGCGACGCAAGATCACAGGCGATGTCGACGGCCTTGTGGGCAGGCGCGGAGCCGTCGACCGGTACGAGGATGTTCTTGAACATGCTATTCTTCCACGCATCCAGTCACGATCGTTTGGCCCGAGGGTCGCCTAACGGGCGGCGGGTTGTAGTCGCGCGCCCGTCGCGGGCACGCCTCGATGGGCTTTCCATCGGTCGCAATCGGGATTGCAAACGCACTATGATTCGTAATCTTTCCGCATGATACGGTCCATGATCGAGATCAACGGTGCGGGCGATGGATGGCGCGAGAGTGGGGCCAACAGGCTGGTGAGGTTGAGGTCGGACCTGCCGCGACGCCGGAACGCCAGCGGAGACAGGGGCGTCGGCCGTCACATTCGTGACCGAGCGATCGAGACCGTCGGCCGCGGAAGGCGGGAAGACCACAGCTTCGCCTAGATCGTCGCGGCCGGGGGGGGCCTGTTCGATGTCCTGAACTGGGCGGTCCGCGGCGACATGGTCGGGGCTGAGACCTTGTGTGCCCCCGAAACCGCTGGTCCCCGCTCTTTACGATATCCTGACGAGTGCCGAAGAGGACTGGTCGATGTGGGAGGAGCGCTGAGCCGATCTCGCGGTTGGCGCGCTCAAAGATGCCCCATCTCGAAATCTGCGCAACCGAGGTCGAATTGGGAGAGGCCTTCTTCCAGAAAATCGGCGAGAAGCGGCATCCCAAGCAGGTATTCTGCGGTCCTCTCGTTGTGGCGCTCGTTGGCGATCTTTAGCGCATCGTCCCAATCGTCACGTCCGTAGTCTCCGCGCCCGAGCCAGGCGAGGGCGACCAGCTCGCACTGGTGGTCCCAGTTGAGGTCGTCGATCAGCCCCTTGACTTCGTCGAAGCTGGGGTCCGTTCCCTCTTCGCCGTTCACGCGACGGAAACTGTCCTCGGCCGGTTCGGGCTCGTAGACTTGCTCGATCGGGTTCTCCATCGTCTCGAACTCGCGTGTCTTGACGATGATGAAGCAGACCTTTTCGGGATCAAGAGTTAGCATTCATTCTCCCCTCCCTCGTGGCGGACCCGGGAGGCGCCCCATCGTGCGGCTCCGCTTCCCCCCCCCGAGGGGACCGCCACTTGACGGTCACGCACGTGCACTCGGAAAGCTGGCCTACTTTGTGGGAGACGCTTCCGAGAAGCAATCCCTTGAGGTCACTGAGCCCGCGGCTGCCAGGGATTCGCCGCGGCCGTCTTCAAAAAGATGGTGCGCGAAATCGCGGGCGTCCCCGTCGACGGACGATCAGATTCGGCCGCGATCGCGCCGGCGCGGGACGCGCCTTGGCGCGCGATCGAATCCTCGTTGTGACGGCTTGGGGGCGGGCACGGCTCGGCGTATCAGTCTCGGCGCACCAGCCTCGGCGCTCAGTCGATGGCGGCGAGGTTCAGGTTTTGAGCGTCCAGCCGGCCCATGGCCATCAGAAGCTGGAAGACGGCGATGCGCTCGTCATAGGACGCGGCCGTGAAGTTGATCTGGGCGTTGAAGATCTCGCTCTCGGCATCGAGAACGTTGATCACCGTTTCCTTTCCGGCCTCGCGGAGCTTTTGCCGCGAATCGAACACCTCCGAGGCGATGTTGATGGCGTTCTCCAACAGCTCGAGCCGTTCGCGGACGGTCAGCAAGGCCTGCCACGACAAGCGAACCTGCTCCACCACCTTGCGGATTACGAAGGCGTAGTTGTCCTTGCTGGCGCCGTAGTCGAAGGCCGCCTGCGCCATGCTTGCCTGGGTCGAAAAGCCGGTGAACAGGTCCCAGGTGGCTTGCAGGATGACCGAATAGTCGCGCCGGGTTCCGATGGTGGCGTTGTTGTTGTTCTCGTTGTTCGCCGTGCCCACCATGTCGAACGTGGGAAGGTATTCGGCGCGGATCGCGCGCTGGCGTTCGCGCGTCACCTCGATCGTCGCGTCGCTGTTGCCGACCGCCGGGTTCTCTTGCAAGGCGAGATCAACCGCCTCCTCGAGCTCGGTCGGAAGGCGTTCGACCGGGGGAACCGGGTCGATCAGTTCGTCGATGTCGGGCGCGTGGCCGGAACACCTGGGTGTAAGTGCTAACCGCGTCCTCGAGCCCGCCTTCGAAGTTGACGCGGCGTTCCTTGGCGATTTGGAGGCGCGACTTGGCCTGCAGCACGTCGACCGCGATGCCCGACCCCCGCTGGACCCGTTCGTCCTCGAGGTTGAGCTGGATTTGGATGGTGTCCTCGTTCGACTGCGACAGCTCGATGAGGCGCTTCTGGCGCAGCACGTTGACGTATGCGGTGACACCCTCGAACAGCGTGTTTTGCCGGGTGCCCTCGGCCGTGAAGCTGGCGATCAGCGAATTGATGCGCGCCGTCTTGGTGCTCGACGCGGTGACGAACCCGTTGAACAGGTTCTGGGTTAACGTGACCGTGCTGATCCGACGCGTTCGCGCCGAGATGTTGCCGTCGCGGCGGGCTCGCTCGGCCGTGCTGTCGATCTATTCCGGACCGATCTCGGCCGTTACCTGCAGGATCGGCATATAGCCGGCGAGCGCCTTGTCGATTTCCTTGGCCGTCGATTCGATGGTTTTCTCGGCCGCGAGGATCTGTGGATTGTCGACGAGCAGGCCGGCGAGTTCCTCCTCGAGCGTCTGGGCCGAGACCGTTCCCGAGAGAACACTGAACACGAGCACCGTTACGACCAAAAAAATTGCGCGCAACGCGACCACAGATCTTCCCCCGTTCGCGCGGGTGGCGCGATCTCGAATCTCTCGACAATCAAGTGTAACCAGGGGTGAATGTACAGTCAAATATTCGCATTTCACGTCCTTGATCGCGATTCGAGCCGATCGCGGCGGCCGCCCGGCGAATCTGCCGTGCTGAATCTTCCCCGTTGCCGATAATGGTGCGCATCGCTCGACCGCCCATACCGCCGCCTGGGACCGCCCGCCATGACCGCTCGCAGCCGGATGCGGACCTTCTATCCTGCTATCGAGCCCTCTCGGACCGGCCGGCTGCGCGTTTCGGCGCTACACGAGATCTATTACGAGGAGTCCGGTAACGCGAACGGCAAGCCGGCCGTGTTCGTCCACGGCGGGCCGGGTGGCGGCACCAAGGCCGAGAACCGGCGCGTGTTCGATCCCCAGGCCTATCGCATCGTTCTTTTCGACCAGCGGGGCGCGGGGAAATCGACGCCGCACGCCTCGCTTCAAGACAACACCACATGGCGTCTGGTCGACGACATGGAACGGCTTCGCGACCATCTCGGGATCGAGCGCTGGCAGGTGTTCGAGGGCTCGTGGTGCTCGACGCTCGGGCTGGCGTACGCGCAGGCGCACCCCGACCGGGTCAGCGAGCTGGTGCTACGCGGCATCTTCATGTTGCGCGACAGGGAGCTTCGTTGGTTCTACCAGGAAGGGGCGAGCGCGCTGTTCTCCGACGAGTGGGAGAATTATCTCGAGCCCGTTGCCGAGGACGAACGCGGCGACATGATCGGTGCTTACTACAAGCGTCTGACGGGCGACGATCCGGCGTCTCGTTTGCGCGCGGCCCGGGCCTGGACCCGCTGGGAGACGGTCACTTCGTCTCTGCTTTCCGACGAGGACCGGTTGTCGGCCTCGGACGACGATGCCTTCGCCCTCGCGTTCGCGCGAATCGAGTGCCATTACATCGTCAACCGCGGTTTCTTCTATCGCGAGGACCAGCTTCTGGCGGGGGTCGACGCGATCCGGCACATCCCTGCGGTCATCATTCAGGGCCGTTACGACGTGGTGTGCCCGCTGATGACCGCCTGGGAACTGGCGACCGCATGGCCCGAGGCGGAGTTCACCATTGCCGCGGACGCCGGCCACGCGTACACCGAACCGGGAACGTTGAATGCGCTGATCTCGGCGACCGGCCGATTTCGAAAGTAGAGTCGCTGCCCTATTGGAGCCCTTTTTCGGGGTCGTTATCCTGACGGAGTGATGAATTGGTTTCGAAAAGCGGTTCTCGGGTCCCTCTTGGTGGTCGCGGCCACCGCGGCGGCAGGCTGGGTGGCGGGGGTGTCCATGGCCAATGACTGGTCCACGGCTTCGCGGGCGTCGGCGGGGATCGCGCCGGATCCGGCGCTCACGCGCGAAGCCGTGGTCCAAGTCTATGCCGCGCGCGCGTGGGGTTGGCGCGGCCGGTTCGGCGTTCACAGTTGGATCGCCGTTAAACCGACCGACGCGCCCGCCTTCGACGTGTACGAAATAATCGGATGGCGAGCCTTCCGCGGGATGTCGGCGCTCAGCGTTAGCAACCGCCCGGCCGACGGGCGCTGGTTCGGCTCGGTGCCGGAAGTCGTCGCCGAGCTCCGCGGCGAAGGGGTGGACGACGTGATCCGCCGAATCGACGTGGCCGCGCACGATTACCCTTACGCGGGCGAATACCGGGTCTGGCCCGGACCCAACAGCAACACCTTCACCGCCCACATCGGCCGCGCGGTGCCCGAGCTCAGGCTGGATTTGCCGCCGACGGCGATCGGCAAGGACTATCTCACGAACGGCTCGGTGATCGCGCGCTCGCCCAGCGGAACCGGCTATCAGTTCTCGCTCTTCGGCCTGGTGGGCGTCCTCGTCGGCGCCGAGGAAGGCCTCGAGGTCAACCTCCTGGGCCTGAGTTTCGGGATCGATCCCCTGGATCTGGCCGTGAAGTTACCGCTGATCGGCACGATCGGCGGGAAATCGCACTGAGATCCGCGGGGGACCCGACGGGGCATCCATCTATCTTTCTTGCTTCCGGGCCTCGCTTGCCCGGACAGGCGGCAATGCGGAGAGTGGTCCGGTTGAGCATCTGGGGAAAGGTCATCGGCGGCGTTGCGGGCTTCGCCCTCGGCGGCCCCTTGGGGGGGCTTCTGGGCGCCGTCGCCGGCCACGCGCTGGATCGGATGCGGGCGGGCGGTGCAGGCGCCGGAGCCGACACAGTCGCCGCCCGCCAAGTGGCGTTCACCATCGCCGTCATCGCGCTGGCCGCCAAGATGGCGAAGGCGGATGGGCGGGTCAGCCGCGCCGAGGTGAACGCGTTCAAGGACATCTTTCACGTCCCGCCCGCGGAGATGAAAGGGGTGGGGCGGCTGTTCGACGAGGCACGCGCGGACGCCGCGGGGTTCGAGCCCTACGCCGAGCAGATCGCGGCGATGTTCGCCCGCGAACCGGCGGTGCTCGAGGACCTGCTCGCCGGGCTCTTTCACATCGCCAAGGCGGACGGCGTGGTGCACGCAAGCGAGCTCGAATACTTGCGAGACGTCGCCCGGATCTTCGGCCTCGATGCCCACGCGTTCGAACGAATCCGGGCGACGCACGTCGAGCCGAAGGGCGCGGATCCGTACAGTGTTCTCGGCGTCTCGCGCGGAACCGCCGATGCCGAGATCAAGAGAGCCTACCGGAAGCTCATCCGCGAGAACCACCCCGATACGCTGATCGCGAAGGGTCTGCCGCAGGAGTTCGTCGACCTCGCCAACGAGAAGATGGCCGCGATCAACGCGGCCTACGACGAGGTCGAACGCGAGCGCGGCCTCCGCTGAACGGACTCGGGGCGGCGGGCGGCGGCCATAGGGTTGGCCACAAAGCACAAAGGCCACAAAGCACAAAGAATGTGACATGGACATCATCGAGCGCGCTTCTCCGAACTTCGATCCGCGACCGCCGCGCGTCGCCATCGACATGGTGGTCCTCCATTACACCGGGATGCCGAACGCGGACGCGGCGCTTGCGCGCCTCGCCGATCCCGTGTCCCGGGTCAGCGCCCACTACGTGATCGATGAGGACGGCGCCGTCTATCGGATGGTGTCCGAGGGCGGGCGGGCATGGCACGCGGGCGCCGCCTATTGGCGCGGCTCGACCGACGTCAACGCGCGCTCGATCGGGATCGAGCTGGTCAATCCCGGGCACGAGTACGGATACCGACCCTTCGCCGACGCGCAGATGGCGGCGTTGGAGACCCTTGCGGGCGGTATCCTCGAACGTCACGGGATTTCACCGCGGAACGTGGTCGGACACGCCGACGTGGCCCCTGCGCGAAAAAAGGATCCGGGCGAGCTGTTCGATTGGGCGCGGCTGGCGCGGGCCGGAATCGGGCTTTGGCCCGAGGCGCCCTCGGCGGACAACGGGCCCGCGGAACCGGTGGTCGCGATGCTCGCCGAATACGGTTACGAGACCAAGGATGCGAAGCGCGCGATCGAGGCGTTTCAGCGCCACTTCCGGCCCGCGCGCGTGGATGGTCGCGCCGATGGCGAGACGACTGGACGCCTTGCCGGCCTGCTGGCGCTTTGCCGTCGTCGATCCGCTTGACGGCGGCTCGGCGCGAGATACCTTAGGGGTGGTGCCAGACGGCCGGATGGCCGCTCCGGTCGCGGTTTGGTCCGCGACCGGGGAGGAAAGTCCGGGCTCCACGGAAACACGGTGCCGGGTAACACCCGGCGGGGGCGACCCTAGGGAAAGTGCCACAGAAAGCAAACCGCCCACCGAAGCCCTCGGGCGAAGGCGGGCAAGGGTGAAAGGGTGCGGTAAGAGCGCACCGCGTTCCCGGCGACGGGAACGGCACGGCAAACCCCACCGGGAGCAAGACCGAGTAGGGACGGCACGCCCGAGGCCCTTCCTTGGAAGGGCATTCGGCAAGCGCGTTTCCGCGCCGCTGTCCGGGTAGGTCGCGCGAGGCGTCCGGTAACGGGCGTCCCAGATGAATGGCCATCCCTCGCCGGTCCGCTTGCGCGGACCGATCGAGGACAGAACCCGGCTTACAGGCCGTCTGGCCCACCGCCTCCGCCATGCAGGAAGGCGCTGCCCTCGAACGCGGCGTTCGCGCCCGTTCCGAGGAGGGACGGGAAGTTACCGGAAAAAGAACATAAGAAGAACACAATTCCGCCCCAATCACGATGACAATGTCGAGACTGTCCGCGGGGAAGTTTTCCACGCGGTTGCTGAGAGCGACCGTGCGCGCCCCAGTCATGAAAATATCAACACTTTGTTAACACAAGTAATGTCATCGTGAACCATTGACGCCCATGAAAACCCATGATATCCCAATTAAAACCACGGGTTGGGCGACCTTTGAAGGCCGTTTCCGGCCCGCTTTTTGTCCGTTTCGGGGTCGGGTTCGGTTCCGGTTCCGGGCCGTGGGGGCGCGGCGTTCGCGAGGCACGACATGGCGCTTCTGGTTGGCAGGCACGTCAACAAGATCGACCGCAAGGGGCGGGTTTCCGTGCCCAAGTCGTTTCGTGACGCGCTCGATTCCGACGGGTTCGCCGGGATCTTCGCCTATCCTTCTTTCAAGTATCCGGCGATCGACGCCTGCGGCGAGGCGTTCATGAAGCGCCTTAGTGGTGGTGTTGCCGGTCTCGACTACTTTTCCGACGAGCAGGACGACCTCGCCCTCATCATACTCGAGAACGCCGACCGGCTGCCGTTCGACCCCGAGGGCCGAATCGTGGTGCCCGCGGAGTTGATGGAGCACGCGAACTTGGGCGAGAAGGCGATGTTCGTGGGCCGAGGCGCGCAGTTCAGGATTTGGGATCCGCAGGATTACGAACGCCACCGTCACCAGGCGTTCGAACGCGCGCGCTCGCGCGGAGCGACCCTCAAGCTTCCAAGCGAAGGAGAAGGCTGATGCGGCGCGCGGCGCGTGAACGGGCCGCCGCGCACACGCCGGTCATGGTGCGCGAACTTCTCGACGCGCTCGGGCCGCAAGACGGCGGAACCTACCTTGACGGGACCTTCGGGGCCGGGGGACACGCGCGGGCCGTGCTGGACGCCGCTGACTGCACCGTCCTCGGCATTGACCGCGATCCCGACGTCGTCGTCGGCTCGCGCGATCTCGTGCGCCGCTACGGGGGCCGCCTCGCGATGCTCAAGGGCCGCTTCGGCGACATGGTCGAGCTTCTCCACGGAGTCGGGGTCGAATGGGTCGACGGAGTCGTGCTCGACCTCGGTGTCTCGTCCATGCAGATAGACGATGCCGGGCGCGGCTTTTCCTTTCGCGGCGGCGGCCCGCTGGACATGCGCATGGAAAGCCGCGGGTTGAGCGCGGCCGAAGCGGTGAACACGCTTTCCGAGGCCGAGCTCGCGCGCATCATCCGGGCCTTCGGCGAGGAAAGGGCGGCGCGGCGCGTCGCGCGCGCCATCGTCGAGGCCCGGGCGCGAACGCCGATCACGACCACCCGGGCGCTTGCCGACATTTGCCGCCGCGTCGTTCGCACGTCGGCACACGCCATCGATCCGGCGACGCGGACGTTCCAGGCGCTTCGCATCTACGTCAACGATGAACTCGACGAGTTGGACCGCGGGCTCGGCGCCGCCGAAGCGTTGCTGCGGCCCGGCGGGCGGCTCGTGGTGATATCCTTTCATTCGCTTGAGGACCGCAGGGTCAAGAGCTTCTTCGCCGAGCGTTCGGGGACCGCCCCGCGGCCGTCGCGGCACGTGCCCGAAGGCGATGACCGACGGCCTTCGCCGAGTTTTCACTTGCTCCACCGCGGCGTCCATCGGCCGACGGCCGAGGAGGTCGCTTCCAACCCACGGGCGCGATCCGCGCGCTTGCGCGCCGGCGAACGCGTGGCGGCGCCTGCCTGGACCCCTTGGGCTCGGGGCGATTTCGCGCCTCGGGCCGCGTAGGACGGGGGACGCGATGCGCGCGGCCACCCTCTTGACCGTGATCCTCGCGAGTGGCATCGGGCTCGCGGTCTTTTTGCTCGAGTATCGGATCAAGGATCTCGAGAACCAGCTCGGTGCGCTCGATCACGCGATCGTTGCCGAGCGGGAATCGATCCGGGTCCTCGAAGCCGAGTGGAGCCATCTGAACGATCCGGCGCGTCTCGGCGCCATGGCTGCTCGCCTTCTCGGGATGGAGCCCGTCGCGCCCGGCCAGCTGACCTCGATGGCGGAGCTCCCGCAACGGGTACCGGATGCGCCCGACGGGACGGACGAACACTGATGCGGGGCGCGCGTATTCCCGAGGCGCGAGAATCCCGGTTTTGGGTGTCGCCCACTGCGACCGGCGCCCGCGTCCGCGTCGAGGGCGTTCGCAAGGAGACGATCGAAACCGGCCGCAACCGGCTCTTGGTGACCGGCGCCTTGTTCCTCGCCGTCTTCATGGTGATCGCCGGTCGTCTCGTCTGGCTTTCGATGCCCGCCGTCCCCAAGGGCGACGCACTCGTCGCAGCGCGACAATACGCGGGCACGTCCGGCCGCGCTGACATTGTCGATCGCAACGGGATCGTGCTCGCGACGAGCCTGCCCACCGCATCGTTGTACGCCAACCCGAAGAACGTGAAGGACGGGCCCGAGGTCGCGCGAGCGCTTGCCGCTCTCATCCCCGGTCTTGATCCCGAGACGGTGCTGGCGAAGCTCGAATCGGAGGCCGGATTCGTCTGGCTCAAGCGAAACCTTGCGCCTCGGCAGGTCTACGAGGTCAATCGCCTCGGCATTCCTGGCCTCGAGTTCCGGCGCGAGGAGCGCCGGGTCTATCCCCTGGGCCGTCACGCGGCCCACGTACTCGGCGCCACCGACGTTGACGGCAACGGCATCGCCGGTGTCGAACGCGCCTTTCAGGACACGTTGTCCCGGGGCGCCGCGCGGCTCAGGCTTTCCCTCGACCTGCGGGTTCAGACGGTGATGGCGGACGAGCTCGCGCGCGCCATGCGCGCCTTCGATGCGATCGGCGCTGCCGGCGCGATGCTCGACGTGCGCACGGGTGAGGTCCTTGCCCTGGTGTCGCTTCCTGACTTCGACCCGAACGCGCCGGCGACGGCCGCGGGCGACGGCGGGTTCAACCGGGTGACCAAGGGCGTTTACGAGATGGGCTCCACGTTCAAGCTGTTCACCGCCGCGACCGCCCTGGACAGCGGAACCGTGGGCCTGAACGATCTGTACGACGCCAGCCGCCCCATTCGGGTTGCGCGTTTCACCATCACCGATTTCCACCCTACCGACACGCCGCTCACGATTCCCGAGATCCTGAATCGGTCGTCGAACATCGGCGCGGCCAAGATGGCGCTCAATATCGGTGGCGTGGTCCAGCAGCACTACTTGCGGCAGTTGGGCCTGTTCGATCGATCGGCGATCGAGCTTCCCGAAGTGGGCGCCCCGCTCATCCCCGATCCCTGGCGCGAAATCAACACGATGACCGTCGCCTACGGCCACGGCCTCGCGGTCAGCCCGCTGCAACTCGCCAGCGCGGTTGCGGCGCTGGTCAACGGCGGAACGCTGATTCCGCCCACCTTGATCAAGACCCCCGAAGGGCGTGCCGCGGACGGTCGGCGGGTGATCTCGGCGGAGACGTCGCGAATCATGCGCGGGCTCATGCGCTACGTCGTCGTTAACGGCACCGGCAAGAACGCCGAGGTTCCGGGATTTGCCGTCGGTGGCAAGACTGGCACGGCGGAGAAGGTGGTCGGCGCCCGTTACAGCGCCAACGCCTTGATCTCGTCTTTCGTTGCGGCCTTTCCAATGTCGGCGCCCCGCTACGTGCTTTTGACCCTCATTGACGAGCCGAAAGGGAACGAGGGGACCCTCGGTTACGCGACGGGCGGCTGGGTCGCCGCGCCCGCGACCGCCCGGCTCATCGCGCGCATCGCGCCACTTCTGGGTTTGGCGCCCCAAACGACGAGCGAAATCCGTGATCCCGCCTTGTCCCCCGTCAGCGCCGCAGGCGGGGTGCGGGCGCGGGAGCGCAACCTTGTTGCTAACTGAACTCTTGCGGGGAGTGACGCCCGAGTTGACCGGCCAGCTTCTGACCGACGACGTGGAGATCACCGGGCTGACCAGTGACTCGCGCCTTGTCGCGCCCGGGAATTTGTTCGCCGCGTTTCCGGGCAGCCGTCTCGATGGTCGGCGATTCGTCGCAGAGGCGTTGCGCCGCGGGGCGGCGGCCGTCTTGGGTCCCCCTGGCACCGGGCTCGGAGAGGCCGGGCCGGCGGCGCTCCTGATCGGCGACAAACCGCGCCGCATCTTCGCGCGGATGGCGGCCGGCTTCTATGGCGCGCAACCGAAGACGGTTGTCGCCGTCACCGGTACCAATGGCAAGACATCGGTGGTCTGGATGCTGCGCCAGATCTGGGAACGGTTGGGTCACGCGGCCGCCGGGATGGGCACGCTCGGGATCGCGGCCACCGGTTACGAGATCGGCGGAAACCTGACAACGCCCGATCCCGTCGATCTGCACGAAAAATTACGGGCGCTCGCCGAGCGCGGAATCGACCACCTCGCGTTGGAGGCCTCGAGCCACGGGCTTCACCAGTGCCGGCTGGACGGGGTCGATGTTGCCGCGGCCGCGTTCACGAACCTGACCCGCGACCACCTGGACTACCACGGAACCATGGACGCCTACCTGGGTGCCAAGCTGCGGCTGTTTACCGAGATCGCGGACCCCGGGGTTCCTGCAGTTCTGAACACCGACTCCGCGTTCTTCGAGGCGGTCAAGACGGCGTGCCGATCGCGCGGCCTCGCCGTGACGACCTATGGAGAGGGCGCGGGCGACATCCGCCTCGATGGCGCGAGCGCAGCCGGGAACGGCCAGCGATTGACGGTGTGCGTGAAGGGAAGGACCTACGACATCGATTTTCCTCTCGTTGGCGCCTTCCAGATCTCCAACGCGTTGTGCGCGCTTGGTCTCGCGATCGCTTGCGGTGCCGATCCGGACGCCGCGGTCCAGGCGCTGACGGTGCTCGAAGGTGCGCCGGGGCGCGTCCAATTGGTCGACCGGCACCCGTGCGGCGCGCCAGTGTTCGTCGACTACGCCCATACGGCCGATGCGCTGGGCGCCGTCTTGAAGGCACTGCGTCCCCATACCGCGCGCCGCTTGAGCGTGGTGATCGGCTGCGGGGGCGACCGTGATCCTGGCAAGCGGCCGGAAATGGGCCGCACGGCCTCGGCGCTCGCCGACCGGGTCGTGGTCACCGACGACAATCCCCGGAGCGAGGACCCGGCCGCCATTCGCGCGGAGATCCTGGCGGGCTGCCGGGGGGCCACCGAGATTGGCGACCGCGGTTGCGCTATCGCGCGCGCGGTCGCGGAATTGGAGCGCGGAGACGTTCTCGTGATCGCAGGAAAGGGGCACGAACGCGGACAGATCGTCGGCGATCGGGTCCACCCTTTCGACGACGCCGAGGTGGTTCGCGACGCACTCGCCAAGGTGGGGCAATGATTCGCGACGTCCGAACGCCGGAGACAGCGGCCCCGTGGACCGAGACCGCCGTTGCGGGCGCGACCGGGGGGCATTTCACGCGCCCGTTCTCGGCCTCGGGCGTCTCCATCGACAGCCGCTCGATTGTGCCAGGTGATCTCTTCATCGCGCTCAAGGGCCCGAACTTCGACGGTCACGATTTCCTTGCCGATGCGTTCAGCCGCGGAGCCGCCGCGGCGGTCGTTCACGAGGCGCCGAAGGGCGCCGCCACCGACGCGCCGTTGGTCGTGGTCCGCGACACGATGGACGCTCTCAACGGACTTGGCGCCTGGGCGCGCAAATCAAGCACGGCAACGGTCATCGCCGTAACGGGAAGCGTGGGCAAGACGGGGACCAAGGAGGCGTTGAAGCTCGTGCTCGCGCGCCAGGCCCCGACATCGGCCAGTGCCGGAAGCCTGAACAATCACTGGGGCGTTCCGCTGAGCCTAGCCCGCATGCCGCCCGGCAGCGCGTTCGGCGTGTTTGAGATCGGCATGAACCGTACCGGCGAAATCTCGCCGCTCTCGCGGATGGTGCGCCCGCACGTCGCGGTCGTGACCAACGTGGCGGCGGTTCACCGCGCCTTCTTCGCGTCGCTGGCCGCGATCGCGGACGCCAAGGCCGAGGTCTTCGACGGGATCGAGGCCGGTGGGATCGCGGTGCTCAACCGCGACGATCCGCAATTCGCCCGCCTCGAGGCCGCGGCGCGCGCCGCCGGCGTCTCGCGCGTCCTTGGTTTCGGCGCCTCCGCGAAAGCCGACGTGCGACTCGTGGACGCGACGCCCGCCGCCGAGGCGAGTGTCGTCGCCGCCGAGGTCTGCGGGAAGCGCCTCGACTACCGCCTCGGTGCGCCGGGACGCCATTGGGTGATCGACAGCTTGGCCGTGCTCGGCGCCGTTCACGCGGCCGGCGCCGACGTCGGCGCGGCGGCGCAAGCGCTCGCCGACATGGCGCCGCTTCCCGGGCGCGGGCAACGGTGCCGCGTGTCTGCGCCGGGCGGAACATATCTCGTGATCGACGAGAGCTACAACGCGAGCCCGGCCTCCGTGGAGGCGGCCCTCGCGGTTCTCGGAGCCGCCCCCACGGGGCCCGGCGGGCGTCGCATCGCGGTCCTGGGCGACATGCTGGAGTTGGGAGACGAGGCGGCCGCTCTTCACGAGGCGCTGCTGGAACCGCTCGAGCGCTCCGGCGTGGATCTGGTGTTCACCGCCGGCGCCGCCATGGAGCGCCTCTTCGACGCATTGCCGGCCGCGATGTGCGGCGCCAGCGCCGCCGATGCCGCCGGGATCTCGGGATCCGTCGCGGCCGTCGCGGGCGCCGGCGACGTGATCATGGTCAAAGGCTCTGCGGCCGTGGGGATGGCCTGCGTGGTGCGTTCCCTGTTGGCGTCCGACGACGCCCCGGCGGCAACGAGGCGGCGCGCGGTCACGGGACGTTGAGGACAAGGTCATGCTGTTCAACTTCCTCTATCCGCTCGCCGACCAGTTCTCGGTGTTCAACGTCTTTCGCTATCTCACCTTCCGTACGGGCGGCGCGGTGATCACTGCGCTCGTCGTCAGTTTCATGTTCGGACCGCTGCTCATCTCCGTATTGAAGCGGCGACAGAACGGCGGCCAGCCGATTCGCGCGGACGGTCCCGCGGAACACCTGATCACCAAGCAGGGAACGCCGACCATGGGCGGGCTTCTGATCCTGCTCGCGCTCGGCGTTTCCACGCTTCTTTGGGCGGACCTCGGTAACGCGTACATCTGGGCGGCCCTGATCGTGACCGCCGGTTTCGGTCTGATCGGGTTCTGCGACGACTACTTCAAGGTGGCGCGGCGCAACAGCGAGGGTCTGCCGGGTACGCTGAAGCTCGTCGTGCAGGGCCTGGTCGCGGTGGCGGCGAGCTATTGGATCATGCGCATCCTGCCCCCGCACTTGAGCGATGCGCTCGCGGTGCCGTTCTTCAAGGACATGCTGATCCCGCTTGGTTGGTCGTTCCTGATCCTGAGCGCGTTCGTGATCGTGGGCGCGTCGAACGCGGTCAATCTGACCGACGGGCTCGACGGCCTCGCGATCGGACCTGTGATGATCGCCGCCGGCGTCTTCGCCCTGATCTCATATTTGGTCGGGAACGCCGTTTTCGCCGACTACCTGCAGCTTCACTACGTGCCGGGCAGCGGCGAGCTCGCCATTTTCTGCGGCGCGCTTGTGGGCGGCGGCATGGGATTTTTGTGGTTCAACGCACCACCGGCCAAGATCTTCATGGGGGACACGGGATCGCTGGCGCTCGGCGGCGCCATCGGGGCCGTCAGCGTGGTCACCAAACACGAACTCGTGCTCGCCATCGTTGGCGGGCTGTTCGTGCTTGAGACGATTTCGGTCGTGGTCCAGGTGATCTCGTACAAGCTGACGGGGCGCCGGATATTCCGCATGGCGCCGCTGCACCACCACTTCGAGAAGAAGGGATGGGCCGAGCCGACCATCGTCATCCGATTCTGGATCATCGCCTCGATCCTGGCCCTGGCGGGCCTTTCGACGCTCAAGCTTCGGTAGAGCTGAATGATCGATTCCCTGCCTTACGATGGTATTCCGGTCGCGGTGCTCGGCCTCGGGCGCTCGGGCACCGCCGCGGCGATGGCGCTCGGGCGCAGCGGCGCCCGCGTTTGGGCCTGGGACGACGACGAGACTGCGCGCTCGCGCGCGTGCCGGGCCGGGATTTCACTGGTCGATCTGGCACGATGTGACTGGCGCCTACCGCGCATGCTGTTGCTCTCTCCCGGCGTGCCCCACGGCCACCCGCGAGCGCACCCGATCGTCGAGCTTGCCCGCGCGGCGGCCTGCGAGATCGTCTGCGACATCGAGCTTCTGGGGCGCGCCCGGCCGGAAGCGTCCTTCGTCGGCGTTACCGGCACGAACGGCAAGTCGACGACGACGGCCTTGATCGCGCACATCTTGTCCGCAGCCGGACACGAGGTGGCCGTCGGCGGCAACCTTGGCATGCCGGCGATGGACCTGGCCGCACTCGAGCGCGGCGCGTTCTACGTCCTGGAGCTGTCCTCCTTCCAGCTCGAGCTGATCTCGACGATCGCGTTCGACGTCGCCGTCCTCCTCAACGTCAGCGCCGACCATCTCGAGCGTCACGGCGGTATGGACGGCTATGTCGCGGCAAAGCGGCGGATCTTCGCGCGCCAGGGCGACGGCGCGATCGCCGTGATCGGCGTGGACGGCGCGCGTGCGCGCGCGATTTACGAGGAGTTGCGGGCAACGTCGCCGGCGCGCGCGATTCCGGTCTCGGCGGAAGGAGAGATCGCGAACGGTGTCTTCGCTGTCGATGGCCTTCTCTTTGACGCCACCGAGGGCGAGGCGCGCGCCGTCTTCGATCTCGCCCGGGCCCCAGCTCTGCCCGGCCGCCACAACTGGCAAAACGCGGCCGCCGCGTGGGCGGTGGCGCGCACGCTCGGCGTCGAGGCCGACGTCATCGCTTCGGCCATCGAAACCTTTCCGGGCCTGGCCCACCGCCAGGAGCGGGTGGCGGTGATCGACGGCGTCACCTTCGTCAACGACAGCAAGGCCACCAACGCCGACGCCGCGGCCAAGGCGCTCGCATCTTACGAGACCGTCTATTGGATCGCCGGCGGCAGGCCGAAGGAGGGCGGGCTTGGTCCCGCATTGGCGTGCCTGGCCTCCGTCCGTCACGCCTTTCTCATTGGCGAGGCGGCGCGCGATTTCGCCGAGGCATTGCCGGGAGGAATCGGGGTGACGCAGTCCGGCGATCTCGAGACCGCGGTCGGACAGGCCCACCGCATGGCCTTCGCCGAAGGTGTTCCCGACGCCGTCGTCCTCTTGTCGCCCGCGTGCGCGTCCTTCGATCAGTTCGCGGACTTCGAGGATCGCGGCGAAGCGTTCCGGCGCGCCGTTTTCGCGCTCGAGCTTGGGAACAGCGCGGAATCGCCGACCAAGTCTGCGGTACGCACCTCATGAGTACGTTCGCGCGAACCGACCGAAGCCTGCTCGGGAGTTGGTGGTGGACCGTGGACCGATGGACCTTGGCGGCGCTGCTCGCCATCGCCGCCGCAGGGCTGGTGCTGACACTCGCCGCTTCTCCGCCGGTCGCAGAGCGCCTGGGCGTAGACACGTTTCATTTCGCCCGTCGACAGGCCCTATTCCTGGCGGCCGCGCTCGTAGCCATCTTTGCGACATCGGTTCTTGGGTCGCGCGGGGTCCGGCGGCTGGGACTCGTGATCTTTGCCGTCGCCCTGGTCGCGACCGCGGCGACGCCGTTTCTTGGTGTCCAGCTCAAAGGCGCGACGCGATGGATCTCGCTCGCGGGCCTGTCGGTTCAGCCCTCGGAATTCGTAAAGGTGGGCCTGCCCGTCGTGACGGCTTGGCTCTTCGCCCGCCAGCGCCTCGAGGCGCGTTTCCCGGGTCACGCCATCTCGTCGGCATTGATGGCCTCGATATGTGCATTGCTGTTGCTTCAGCCCGACGTCGGCACGACGGTGGTGGCGGTCGCGGTTTGGGGAACGCAGCTCTTCGTTGCGGGCGTGTCGCTTGGCCTGATCGCGCTGTTGGCGATGACGATTCTTGCCGGCGGTCTCGGCGCCTATTTCGCGTTCCACCACGTCCAAGGCCGGATCGACCGTTTCCTCGATCCGGACACCGGCACCGGCTATCAGGTCGGCCGGTCTCTCGAGGCGTTCCGGGGCGGCGGCCTGTTCGGGCGCGGACCCGGAGAGGGTCAGATCAAGGACGTGCTTCCGGATGCCCACGCCGACTTCATCTTCGCCGTCGCCGGCGAAGAGTTCGGGCTGGTCGCCTGCCTCGTCCTCGTCGCGTTGTTCGCCTTCATCGTCTTGCGGGGGTTCTCAAGGGTGCTTGCCGAGAACGACCCCTTTGCGCTCTTCGCGGTGACCGGCTTGCTCGCGATGTTCGGATTGCAGGCCGCGGTCAACATGGCCTCGAGCCTTAACTTGATTCCGCCCAAGGGAACGACCCTGCCATTCATATCCTACGGCGGGTCTTCGGCGCTGGCGCTGGCGCTCGCCATGGGAATGGTGCTTGCGCTGACGCGCGAGCGACCCGGCCGGGAGAGCACGCGGTGACGGGCGCGACCTCATCGCTGGTGGTGCTCGCCGGCGGCGGCACCGGGGGCCACGTCTTTCCGGCGCAGGCCCTGGCGGGCGAACTCGCGGGCCGGGGCTGCCGTCTCGCGCTTGTCACCGACCGTCGCGGGGCGGGAATAGGAGGCGCGATTCCGGGCCTCGAGGTTCATCGCGTCCGCGCCGGCCCGCTCGCCGGCACCCGTGGCGCGAGGCTCCTTTTGGGTGGCGTCAATCTTGCCCTTGGGACCCTGCAGGCGCGCGGTCTGCTCGCCCGCCTACGGCCCCAGGCCGTGGTCGGATTCGGCGGCTACGCTTCGGTTCCGACCATATTGGCGGCGAGTTTCGCGGGCATGCCGACGGCCATCCACGAGCAGAACGCGCTGCTTGGGCGCGCCAACCGAAAACTGGCGGCGCGGGTCGATCGCATAGCCACGTCGTTCCGGGGCTCCGAGGGCCTTCCCGCGGCCGCCGAGGCCAAGGTCCGTTGGACGGGAATGCCGGTCCGCGCGGCGGTCGTGGCGGAGCGCGCCACGCCCTATCCGGGGATCGAACCGGACGGCCCGTGCCGTGTCCTCGTGCTGGGTGGTAGCCAAGGGGCGACGGTGTTTGCCGATGTCGTGCCGAGGGCTGTCGGACTGATGCCCGAGCGCTTGCGTAGCCGGCTCCGGCTCGCCCAGCAGTGCCGCCCCGAGGACCTGGACCGCACGCGCCGGGCGTACGCCGAAATCGGTGTTGCCGCTGAGCTCTCCGCCTTTTTCGAAGACGCGGTCGAACGCCTGGCGGCCGCCCACCTCTTGGTCGCGCGATCGGGCGCGTCGAGTGTGGCCGAAGCGACGGTGATCGGCCGGCCCGCGATCCTGGTACCCTATCCGCACGCGGTCGACGACCACCAGACGGCGAACGCCCATGCCCTGGATGAGGTCGGCGCCGCGTGGCTCATGCCCGAGGGCGGGTTCACGCCCGACGCCCTTGCGGCGCGGCTCAAGTCGCTTTTCGGCCTTCCCGAGACGCTTGAGAACGCGGCCGCGTGCGCGCACGCCGCCGGTCGGCCCGACGCCGCCGCGAGACTCGCCGATCTGGTGTGCGAGCTTATTCCCAACGGCGAGTCGGGCGCCGTGGCCGGGGCGGCCCGCAAGGAGGCCGCATGAGAGCGCTTCCCCTTTCCATCGGCACGATCCACTTCGTCGGGATCGGTGGCATCGGCATGAGCGGGATCGCCGAGATTCTGCATAACCTCGGCTACTCGGTGCAGGGCAGCGACCTCTCCGCCAACGCCAGCGTCGAACGACTGCGCACGCTCGGCATTTCCGTCGCCATCGGACACGCGCCCGCCAACCTTGGCGACGCCCAGGTGGTCGTCGTCTCGTCGGCCGTGAAGCCCGACAACCTCGAGGTCGCGGCCGCGCGCGAGCGGCTTCTCCCCATCGTCCGCCGCGCCGAGATGTTGGGCGAATTGATGCGCCTCAAATGGTCGATCGCAGTGGGCGGCACCCATGGGAAGACGACGACCACCTCGCTGATCGCACAACTGCTCGACGTGGCGGGCCTGGACCCGACCGTCGTCAACGGCGGCATCGTCAACGCCTGGGGCACGAACGCCCGACTTGGCGGCGGCGACTGGTTGGTAGCCGAGGCCGACGAATCCGACGGAAGCTTTCTCAAGTTGCCGGCCACGATCGCGGTGGTGACCAACATTGATCCCGAGCATCTCGACCACTACGGAAACTTCGACGCGCTCCGCGCGGCCTTCGACCGGTTCGTCGAAAACATCCCGTTCTACGGCTTCGCGGCTCTTTGCGTCGACCACGCCGAAGTGCAGGCGATGATCCCGCGCGTCTCGGACCGCAGAATCTTGACATACGGGTTCAGCCCGCAAGCCGATATCCGGGCCGTCAATCTCGTATCCGATACCGATGGCGTGCGCTTCGACGTCGTGATCACCGAGCGCAAACGCGGCCGCGACCGCCTGCTCGCCGGGCTTCGCCTGCCGATGTTCGGCGCCCACAACGTCCAGAACGCGCTGGCCGCGATCACGATCGCGAGCGAAATGGGAATCGAGGACGCCACCGTACGGGCGGCGCTCGCGGGTTTCGCCGGCGTCAAGCGGCGATTCACCAAGACCGGCGAAGTCGGGGGCATCACCGTGGTCGACGACTACGCGCACCACCCGGTCGAGATCGCCGCAGTCCTGAAGGCGGCGCGCTCGGTGGCGACGGGCAAGGTGATCGCCGTCGTCCAGCCGCATCGATTCACGCGCTTGCGCGATCTGTTCGACGACTTCTGCACCTGTTTCAACGATGCCGACGCGGTCGTGGTGGCCGATGTCTATGCCGCCGGAGAGGAGGCGATACAAGGAGCCGACCGCAACGCGCTGGTCCAGGGCTTGCGGGCGCGGGGCCACCGCATGGTGATCGCGCTCGCCTCGGCCGACGCCTTGGCCGAGGTCCTGTCGCCGCACCTCGCTTCGGGCGACTACGTAGTCTGCCTGGGGGCGGGCAGTATTACGACCTGGGCCCAGGCTTTGCCTGCCGAGCTTGCGCGACAAGGGCTCGGCGCGGGGCCGGTCCGGTTCCCGCAGCGCCGGGAAGAGACAGGACCATGAGCGCGCGGACGAAGCGCCATGTGCGCGTCGCGGACCATCTGCCCACGGTCCGCGGGCGGTTGCGCGAGAACGTGCTGCTGTCGAAGTTGACGTGGATGCGGGTCGGCGGACCGGCCGAGGTCCTGTTCCGTCCGGAAGATGTGGACGATCTCGCCGCATTTCTGGCCGGGACGCCCCCGGACATCGCCATCACCGTGATCGGTGCCGGGTCGAACCTTTTGGTGCGCGACGGCGGCGTGCGCGGCGTGGTCGTCCGCCTGGGCCGTGGGTTCGCCGGACTCAGCGTCGACGAAACCGAGATTACCGTCGGCGCCGGCGCCACCTGTCTTCAGGTCGCGACCGTCGCGCGCGACCACGCCATCGCCGGGCTGGAGTTCCTGAGCGGCATTCCGGGTTTGCTCGGGGGTGCGCTGCGCATGAACGCCGGAGCCTACGGCACGGAAATCAAGAACGTCGCGGTTTCGGTCGAAGCGTTGAACCGTTTCGGGGTGCCCCAGCGGATCGACGCCGGCGACATGGGATTCCGCTATCGCAGCTGCGCCGTGCCGGAGGACTGGATCTTCACGACCGCGCGCCTGGGCGGACGGCCGGGCGCCAAGCGTGAGATCGCGCGCCGCATTATGGAGATTCAAGTCGCGCGGAACGCGACGCAGCCGATCCGCACGCCGACGGGAGGCAGCACCTTCGTCAATCCGCCCGGATCGGAAGCCTGGCAGCTGATCGAGCGCGCCGGGTGCCGGGGCTTGCGGCGGGGTGCCGCCGCGGTCTCGGAGAAGCATTGCAATTTCTTGATCAACACCGGCCACGCCACCGCCGCCGACCTCGAGGGGTTGGGCGAGGAGGTGCGCCGTCGCGTCCTTGAGGCGACCGGCGTACGGCTGGAATGGGAAATCCAGCGCCTCGGGGATCCAGCCTCGGCGCTCGTGGAACGCACCGTGGCCGAGGAGGCAGGGGCATGACGCGCCACGTCGCGGTCCTTATGGGCGGCTGGTCGGCCGAACGCGATATCTCGCTGGTCAGTGGAGCGGCCGTGTCGCGTGCCCTCGAGGCGGCGGGCTTCCGCGTGACCTCCATCGACGTCGGCCCCGACGTCAGCTACCTGCTGAGCCGTCTGTACCCGCGCCCCGACGTCGTCTTCAACGCGCTTCACGGGCGCTTCGGCGAGGACGGATGCATCCAGGGAATCCTCAACGTGCTGAGGATTCCCTACACCCATTCCGGAATGCTGGCCTCGGCGGTGGCCATGGACAAGCCGTTGGCCAAGACCATCTTCGCCGCCGCCGGCGTTCCGATCGCCGAGCACGTGATCGTCAACCGCGAGGAAGCGATGGCCTCGGACGTCATGGAGCGGCCCTACGTCGTCAAGCCCACCAATCAGGGATCGAGCGTCGGCGTCCACATCGTGCGGGCAGGCGACAACCGCGAGCCGCTCACGGGCGACGAGCGGGCGCTCGGAAGCCACGTGATGGTGGAGCGCTACGTCCATGGCAAGGAACTGACGGTCGCCGTCATGGGCGACCGACCCCTCGCCGTTACCGAGATCACCTCGGACCGCGAATTCTACGACTACGAGGCGAAGTATGCCGAAGGCGGATCGGCACATCTGTTGCCCGCACCGCTGGAAGCAGCGGTCTACGACGAGGCTATGCGACTGGCGCTTGGCGCCCACGGCGCCCTTGGATGCCGGGGCGTTTCGCGCGCCGACATGCGCTTCGACGGCGAGAACGTCTACATGCTCGAGGTCAACACCCAACCCGGGATGACGCCGACGTCATTGGTTCCGGAACAGGCGGCCCACGTGGATATCTCCTTCAACGAGCTTGTGACGTGGATGGTGGAGAACGCGGAGTACGATCGATGAAAGATTCCGAAAGCGACACGGGCGTCAAACGCGGCCGGAAAAGGCGCCGGGCTTCGCCGCTTTGGCGTTCGGCCCGCATGCGGTTCGTCCTGGGTTTGTTGGTTCTGGCGCCGCTCGCGGCGGGCGCCTGGTGGTGGTCGAGCGGGCGGGCGGCGACGGTGGCCGGCGAAGCCGCGGACAGTGCGGTCGCCTCCGCGGCCACCCTGGGATTCGCGGTCGACGAGATCCTCCTCGCTGGCCGCGAGAAGAGCGCGCGTGCGAGCGTGATGAAGGCCATCGGGTTGCGGCGCGGCCATCCCATCTTCGGAATTGATCTCGCGTCGGTGCGCCGGCGTCTCGAGGGCCTTCCGTGGGTGCGTTCGGCGATCGTGCGCAGGATGCTGCCCGCAACCGTGGTCGTCGAACTGATCGAGCGACAACCGCTCGTGATCTGGCAACACGAGGGTGCGTTTGCCCTCGTCGACGCCGAGGGCGCGGTCATTGAACGCGCACCCCTCGGAGGCGTCAGCGGGTTGTTGACGGTTGTCGGAAAGGACGCGCCCGGCCACGCCGCCGAACTGATCGACGCACTCGCCGGCGAGCCTGCGGTGATGATACGGACGAAGGCCGCGGTCCGGGTCGCCGAGAGGCGGTGGAACCTGCATTTGGAGAACGGCATCATCGTCCAACTTCCCGAAGTCGATCCGGCCTCGGCCCTCGCCCGGCTCGCGGCCTACGAACGGGCCCGCGGGGTATTGGAGCAAGGCGTCGCCGTGCTCGATCTCCGTCTGCCCGACCGTCTGATCGTACGCACCGGCCGCGAGGCGGAGCCCGGCCCGCTTCGTCCCGGACAACGGACCTGAGAAAAGTGAGGGGCGCGTGGATCCCAGAACCGAGATGAGTGCGATATGAGCATCGGGACGACGCCGAAGAGCGGACGCGGCGGCGCCATTGCGGCGCTCGACGTGGGCAGCGCGAAGATTTGCTGTTTCATCGCCCGCCCCGAGGTCGGCGCGCGCCTCAGGATCATCGGAATCGGCCACCACGCCGCGCGCGGGGTGCGCTCGGGCACCATCGTCGACATGGACGCTGCCGAAACCGCCATCCGGGCCACGGTCGAGGCGGCCGAGCAGATGGCGGGCGAAAACATCCGCCACGTCGTCGTCAACATCTCGGGCGGGAAACCGGAATCGCGGCTGATCGCCTATGAGGTCGCCATTGCCGGCCACGAGATCGGCGACACCGACATTCGCCGCATCATCGACCCCGACCGAACGCTCGCGGACGTGCCGGACGAACGCCAGATCGTTCACGCGCTGCCCGTGGGCTACACCATCGACGGAAGCAAAGGGGTGCGCGATCCGCGAGGCATGTACGGCGAGCGGCTCGGCGTGAATTTGCACATTGTCAGCGCCGCCGCCGGCGCGATCCGCAACCTCGAGACCTGCATATCGCGTTGCCATCTCGTGATCGCCGATCGCGTCGTCTCGCCGTACGCCTCGGCGCTCGCCTGCCTGGTCGACGATGAAAAGCAGCTCGGCGTCACGCTGATCGACATGGGCGGCGGCACCACGTCCGTCGCCGTCTTCTTCGACGGAGAGTTGGTCCACACGGACTCGATCTCGCTTGGCGGCATCAACGTCACCAAGGACGTCGCGCGCGGGCTCTCCACGCCGCTCGAGCATGCGGAGCGCGTAAAGACCCTTCACGGCAGCGTTCTGCCGTCGCCCTCGGACGACCGCGAGATCATCAAGGTCCCGCTCATCGGCGAGGACGACGAAGGCGAAACCACCCAGATCCCGCGTTCCATGCTGGTCGGAATCATCCGACCGCGCCTCGAGGAGACCTTCGAGATGGTGCGCTCGGGCTTTGAGGCCGCGGGTTTCGACAAGGTGGCGGGTCGCAGAGTCGTGCTCACCGGTGGCGCGAGCCAGCTCACGGGCGTGCGGGAATTTGCTGCGACGATGCTCGACAAACAGGTCCGAATGTCCAGGCCGCGACCCATCGATGGCTTGGCCGAGGCGGCCGGCGGGCCCGCGTTCTCGACATGCGCGGGGCTTTTGAACTTTTCTGCCGACAACAACCAAAGAGCGTCCGAACGGGCGTATCGCCCAGTGGAGGAGGCGAGCGGCCGCTTGGGCCGACTCGGGCAATGGCTGCGCGAGAACTTCTGACGGGAGGCCTTGCACGGTCGCGGACGCGGTCCGCGGCGCGACGGAAGCATCGATCAACCTGGGCGACGCACAGCCTGCGTCGGCTCGGTTCTGGGGAACAAAACGGAGAGGGACATGACCATCAACATCAGCGTTCCGGAAGACCTGACCAAGCCGGATATGAAACCTAAGATCACGGTCATCGGAGTCGGCGGCGCGGGCGGAAACGCCGTCGATAACATGATCCAGGATCAACTCGCGGGCGTCGAATTTATCGTCGCCAACACCGACTCACAGGCGCTCTCGCGGACACACACCGACCGGCGTATCCAGCTAGGCGTGAACATTACCGGCGGGCTGGGCGCTGGATCACGGCCCGAGGTGGGCCAAGCGGCAGCCGAGGAAACCCTCGAGGAACTGATCCGCGAGATGGGCGATCCGAACATGGTGTTCATCACCGCCGGCATGGGTGGCGGGACGGGCACCGGTGCCGCGCCGGTGATCGCGCGCGCGGCGCGCGAGCAGGGCATTCTGACGGTCGGCGTGGTGACCAAGCCCTTCGACTTCGAAGGCAGGCATCGCATGCGGATCGCAGAGGCGGGACTCGAGGAGCTGGAACAGCTCGTCGACACCTTGATCATTATTCCCAATCAGAACCTGTTCCGCGTCGCCAACGAGAAGACGACGTTCGCCGACGCTTTCAAGATGGCGGACGACGTGCTCCATTCGGGCGTTCGTGGAATCACCGACTTGATCGTGATGCCCGGGTTGATCAACTTGGATTTCGCCGACATCCGGGCGGTGATGAGTGAGATGGGGAAGGCGATGATGGGGACCGGCGAGGCCGGCGACGAACGGCGTGCGCTCGATGCCGCCGAGGCCGCGATCGCCAACCCGCTTCTCGACGACAACTCGCTAAACGGGGCGACGGGGGTGCTCATCAACATCACCGGCGGCTCCGACATGACGCTGTTCGAGGTGGATGAGGCGGTGAACCGCATCCGCTCGGAAGTGGAGGCCGAGGCACACATCATCTTCGGCTCGACCTTTGCCGACGCGATGGACGGCCGGATGCGCGTCTCCATCGTCGCCACGGGCATGGATGGAGGCGCGACTCTCCAGTCCCGGCCCGCATTGCTTAGCATCGTCTCGGCGCGCCAGAAGGCGGACCGTGAAGTGGATTCCGAGGATAGTTCGGCGCCTGCCACCTTGGTTGCGATGCACGAACCCGCGCTTGCGCCCGCCGACGAACCGGGTGGGCGGATGCCGCCCGAGCCGCTCGAGGCGGGGACGGGTGCTGCCGCCGAGGTTGCCGAGGAGGAGGAGCGGGCGGCCGAGGAGCCGGCCGCCGAGGAGCCGGCCGCGATCGAAGCCATGGCGGCAATAGCCGTCGGCGCCGGTGATGCTTACATTCCTCCGCCTCCGGTCGATCCAAGGGCAACCAAGAACCGGCCCGAGCCCGATCCCTTCGCGGTCGCGGCCATGGCCAACGGCCCACAAGAAACGGCGTCCCAGCCGCTCGATTCGGCGCGGAAACCGAAAGGGCCAACCCTGTTCGAGCGGGTGACCGGCACGGGTCGCGCGGCGAAGCCGGTGGCCGCCACGCCCGCGCCCGTCAACCCGGCGGCGGGCGAGCCCGCCGCGGCACGGGTGAGCCGGCCGGAATCCGACCGCGAACCCGCGAAATCGGGTCAACCGCGACTCGGCGGCCTCGATCCCAGCGAACGGCTGGCGTCGTCGAATCCCGAAGACGACCTTTTGGACATTCCGGCATTCCTCCGCCGCCAGGCGAACTGACGTAAACGACTGAACGGACGTAACAATCCGTTACAAAGAGTGATTTGAGCGCTTCGGGAGCAACTGCTAAAAAGGCTCTTGAGGCGCTTCTATCACTTCTCGCACAATCTGAAGAAACGGCACTGGCGGAAAGGTAGGCAGGAGAAGATGGAGATCGTGCGAGAAACCGGCCATAGCGGAAGGCGCGGAACCGAGATTGGCGACGACGCCGCGGACGGGCGTTTCTTCCTCCAGAAGACACTCGCCGCGGCGGTCACATTCGGCGGAATCGGCATCCATTGCGGCACCAAGGTCTCCGTGACCCTCCACCCGGCGCCGCCGGGATTCGGAATCGCGTTCATGCGCAGCGACGAAGGCAGTGGCGAGCTGATTCCGGCGCGCTGGGACCGGGTGGTCAATACGCGCTTATGCACGACCTTGGTCGGCGACGGCGGCTCCCACGTCGGCACGGTCGAACATCTGCTGGCGGCGTTGGCGGGGTGTGAGATCGATAACCTCGTGGTCGAAGTGGACGGCCCCGAAATCCCCATCATGGACGGAAGCGCGGCGCCGTTCGTCGCGTTGATCGACGACGCCGGCTGCGAGGAGCAAAATGCCCCGCGCCGCGTCATCCGCGTGCGGAAGCCCGTAACGGTGAGCGACGGGCACGGCACCGCGTCGCTCCGGCCCGAAAACGGTTTCACGCTGCGTATCGACATCGACTTCGAGAACCCGATCATATCGCGCCAATCGCTTTCGCTAGCGCTCGTGAACGGGACGTTCAAGAGGGAGCTGGCGCGGGCGCGGACTTTTGGCTTCCTGGACCAGATCAATCAAATGCAGGCCGCCGGGTTCGCGCGCGGCGGCTCGCTCGAGAACGCGATCGTCGTCGGCGGCGAAGGCATCCTTAACCACGGGGGCCTTCGGTTCGAGGATGAGTTTGCGCGTCACAAGGCGCTCGACGCCGTGGGCGATCTTTACCTTGCCGGCGCACCGATCTCGGGCGCGTTCCACGGAATTCGATCCGGCCACGAAATCAACAACAAGCTGTTGCGCGCGTTGTTCGCCGATTCCGAGGCGTGGAGCGAAAATGTCCTTCGCTGGGACGAGTTGGATCATTCGGCCTCCGAATCGGCGGCCTGCGGGGACGTCGTCCAATCGGTGGCCGTGGGCACCTGAGGACGGCGCTCGTCGTAACGTATCCTATCTCCACCCCCTCTCCCGACCACGCCGAACCCGAAGCCCGCCTGGGCCGTTGGGGCCGTCCACCACCGCATGGTATAGTGCGCCCGCGCGACGGTGGGATTACCGGTTGCCGGCCGAAGGCGATGCGAGAGTTTGAGACGATGAGACGCGGTTCCGCTCGCCGCGCCCTGCTAGGGATGGCTTTGGCGGCCGTCGCGCTGGTGGGGTGTTCGGGCGACGGCGAAAACGAATACGTCGAGCGTTCCGTTCACGAGCTCTACAACGAAGCCATGGATGCCCTCGAAGGCAGCAAATCGGGGCAGGCCGCGATCCTCTTCGACGAGGTCGAGCGCCAGCATCCGTATTCCGCGTGGGCGACCAAGGCGCAACTGATGGCGGCCTACAGCCACTATGTGGGCAATAAATATGACGACGCTATCGTCGCCATCGACCGCTTCATCCAACTGCACCCTTCGAACCGCGACACGCCCTATGCGTATTACCTGAAGGGGCTTTCCTATTACGAGCAGATCTCGGATGTCGCCCGCGACCAGAACATGACGCAACAAGCACTCGCTACGTTCGACGAACTGATCCGTCGCTATCCCGCAAGTGAATTCGCGCGCGACGCCAAGATCAAGCTGGACCTGATCAACGACCATCTCGCCGGCAAGGATATGGAGATCGGCCGCTTCTACCTGGACCAAGGGCATTACCACGCCGCCATCAACCGGTTCATCACTGTCGTTCAGCGCTATCAGACGACGAGCCACGTGCCGGAAGCCTTGCATCGGCTCGTGGAGGTCAATCTCGCGCTCGGCGCCGAGACGGAGGCGCGCAAGTGGGCCGCCTTTCTTAGCCACAACTTTCGCGGCGACGATTGGTACGTCGACAGTTACGGACTCATCGAGGGAAAGGGAGAGGCGCCCCCTCAAGAGCCCTGGTACCAGTTCTGGTAGGGGCGGTCGCGGATGCTCCGCACGCTCTCGATCCGGGACGTGGTCCTCGTTCGCTCGCTGCAGATCGAGTTCATGCCCCGACTTTGCGTGCTGAGCGGCGAGACCGGAGCCGGCAAATCCATTCTTCTCGACGCCCTGGGCCTCGCTGTCGGGTTGCGGGCCGATAGCGCCCTGGTCCGCCACGGCGCCGACCAGGCGACGGTCGTGGCCGAGTTCGAAGTTTCCGCGGACCATCCGGCGAGGCGTCTACTCGAAGCGAACGGATTGGACGCAGCCGAGCACGCGATCATGCTCCGCAGAGTTGTGGGCACGGACGGCCGATCGCGCGCGTTCGTAAACGACCAGCCGGTCAGCGTTGCCTTTCAGCGCACGCTCGGCGACTGCCTGATCGAGATCCACGGCCAGTTCGAAAGTCGCCAGCTTCTCGATGCCGGGGCACAGCGGGATCTGCTCGACGCCTACGGCAGCCTCCACGAACAGGTGTCCGGCGTGACCGAGGCGCATGGTGCGTGGCGCGCGGCCGTGGCCGCGCTCAGCCAGGGGATGCGCGAACGCGAAGAGGCGCGCCGAGACGAGGACGTCTTTCGCCATGGTTTCGAAGAGCTCTCGGCCCTCGATCCCCGAGCGGGCGAGGAATCGACGCTGGCGGCCCAGCGGGGCGTGATGATGCACGGTGAGAAGCTTGTCGAGGCCGCAGGCCGCGCGGCAGTCGAACTCGGCGAGGGTCGAGGGGTCGAAGGGACCATCAACGCGGCGCGCCGCCAGATCGAGGCGGTCTCGGAGTTGGCCGACGGCCGCCTGAGTGGCGCTATCGCGGCGCTGGAGCGCGCGTCCATCGAGGTCGCGGACGCGACGAGCGACATCGAGAGCGTCGCCGCCGACATCGATCTCGATCCGCGCAGCCTGGAGCGCATCGAAGAAAGGCTGTTCGCGCTTCGAGCACTGGCTCGCAAGCACGGGGTCGAGGCGGACGCGCTCGGCGAGGTGCGCGACGAGCTTGGCCGCCGCCTCGCCCTGGTCGAGGACTGGGACAACCAGATCGGCGCGTTGACGCGCCGCGCGGAAGAGACTCGCGAGATCTTCGCCACGCGGTGCCAGGCGCTCCGGCGGGCACGACGCAAGGCGGCGTCGCGCCTGGACGCCGAAGTCACCCGCGAACTGGCGCCGCTGAAGCTTGAGGCTGCCCGGTTCGTCGCCCGCGTCGATCCCTTGGAGGAAGAGCAGTGGGGACCGTCGGGCGCTGATCGGGTCGGCTTCACGGTGGCGACCAATCCACAGACCCCCGAAGGGCCGCTCGGGCGGATCGCGTCGGGTGGTGAGCTGGCGCGGTTTACGCTCGCGCTCAAAGTCGCGCTCGCACGCGCCGATCCGGTTCCGACCATCGTGTTCGACGAGGTGGACAACGGTGTTGGCGGCGCCGTCGCCGCCGCCGTCGGCGAACGGCTGGCGCGGCTGGCGCGCGACTTCCAAGTATTGGTGGTGACGCACTCGCCCCAGGTCGCCGCCCGCGGCGATCATCACTGGCGCGTCTCGAAAGGCGATGCCCGGCCGGGGTCGCTCACCTCCGTGGATGCTCTCGGCGACGCCGAACGCCGCGAAGAGATCGCGCGCATGCTGGCCGGTGCCCGCGTCACCGACGAAGCGCGCGCGGCGGCCGGACGCCTGCTCCACGGATCCGTTCGGTGAGCGACGATTCCCGAGACGCTCCCGTTCAGCGCCTGACGCCCGAGCTTGCCAAGCGCGAACTCGCGCGGCTGGCCGCCGAGATCGCACGCCTCGACATCGCCTACCACCGCGAGGATTCGCCGCTCGTCGCGGACGCGGAATACGACGTGTTGAGGCGCCGCAACGCGGCGATCGAGGCGCGCTTTCCCGATCTGATCCGACCCGACAGCCCGTCCCAGCGCGTCGGTGTCGAACCCGCCTCGGGCTTCGCCAAGATCACGCATGCGCGGCCGATGCTGTCGCTCAACAACGCCTTCGACGGCGAAGACGTGCGTGAATTCATCGCCGGCGTCCGACGGTTCCTCAAGGAGCTTCAGGACGACCCCGCGATTCCGATCGAGATGGTGGCCGAGCCGAAAATCGATGGGCTTTCGGTATCGGTCCGCTACGAGAGCGGAAGTTTCGTCTTCGGGGCCACGCGCGGCGACGGCATGACCGGCGAGGACGTGACCGCGAACCTGCACACCATCGAAGACCTTCCCGTCGTGATCGCCGCCGGCGTGCCCGACGTGCTTGAGGTCCGGGGCGAGGTCTATATGACCGGGAACGACTTCGCCGCCCTCAACCGCCAGCAGGAAGCGGCGGGAGAAAAAGTCTTCGCCAACCCGCGCAATGCCGCCGCCGGTTCGTTGCGCCAGATTGACGCCGGCGTCACCGCGAACCGTCCGCTCCGGTTCTTCGCCTACGGCTGGGGCGAGGTGAGCGCGCCCCTCGCCGACACCCATTGGGGTTGCTTGCAGCGACTCGCGGGCTGGGGGTTGGCGACCAACCCGCTCTCGCGGCTGTGCTCGGGTGGGGACGAATTGATAGCGTTCCACACCGAGATGGCCGAACGCCGCCACGCGCTCGCCTACGACATCGACGGTATCGTTTACAAGATCAACCGTCTCGATTGGCAGGACCGCCTCGGCTCCGTCAGCCGGGCCCCGCGATGGGCCATCGCCCACAAGTTCCCGGCCGAAAAAGCGATCACGGTCTTGCGAAAGATCGCCATCCAGGTGGGACGGACCGGCACGCTCACCCCCGTCGCCGAGCTTGAGCCGGTGACCGTTGGCGGGGTCGTGGTGGCGCGGGCGACGCTCCACAACGAAGACGAAATCCGGCGCAAGGACATCCGCGAGGGCGATACCGTCGTCGTGCAACGGGCAGGCGATGTCATCCCGCAAGTCGTGACCGCCCTCGCCGCGAAAAGACCGCGGGCCAGCCACCCTTTCGCCTTTCCCGAGCGCTGTCCCGAATGCGGAAGCCTGGCGGTGCGCGAGGAGGGCGCGGCGGCGCGGCGGTGCACGGGCGGCCTCGTTTGCCCGGCCCAAGCCGTCGAGCGGCTGAAGCACTTCGTCTCGCGCGACGCCTTCGACATCGAAGGGTTGGGGGGCAAGCACATCGAGTCCTTTTGGAAGGACGGCCTGATCGGCGCGCCCAGCGACATCTTCCGGCTCGGCGAACGGACCGAAACGATTCGCGAACGCGAGGGGTGGGGCGAGAAATCGCTTGAGAACGTCTTGGCCGCCATCGACCGTGGCCGGACCATCTCGCTTGCGCGCTTCATCTACGCGCTCGGCATCCGTCAGGTGGGCCAGGCGACGGCGCGGCTCCTGGCCAAGCAGTACGGCTCGCTCGAAGCGTGGCGCCGGGCCATGGAGATGGCCGAGGACCGCGAATCGGACGCGTTCGCCGATCTCGTCAACGTCGATGGGATCGGGCCGTCGGTGGCGGACGACGTCCTCGCGTTCATGGCCGAGGCGCACAATCGCGAAGTCCTGGACGACCTTGGCCGGGTGTTGGCGGTGGAACCCTATGCCGCGCCCGAGACCCGGGCCTCGGCGATCGCCGGCAAGACCGTCGTCTTCACGGGCTCGCTCGCATCCATGAGCCGGGGCGAGGCCAAGGCGCGGGCGGAGGCGTTGGGAGCCAAAGTGGCGGGGTCGGTCTCGATCAGGACCGATCTGGTGGTCGGCGGTGCGGACGCAGGATCGAAGGCGAGAAAAGCGCGCGAACTGGGCGTCTCGGTGGTCGACGAGGAGACCTGGCTCGGGATGATCGCGGGCTCGTGAATCCCGCCGACCGCGGCTCAGTTCAGCTTCTTCGCAAGCTCCTCGATCCCGGCTTCGATCAAGGCATCCGCCTTTTCGCCCGTAACGGTTTCGGCGATCACGCGCGCGACGGCGTCAAGTGCTACGTCGGCGGTGGCGGCGCGGACTTCGTCGAGCGCCTCCGATTCGGCGTGCGTGATGCGGTTCAGTGCAAGCTGCTCGCGACGTTTCAGCGTGCGTTCCAACTCGCCCATTGCGCGTTCGGTCATCGATGCCGCCTCGTTGTGCGCGAGATCGAGGATCGCCTCGGCCTCAGCCGCCGAATCGCGATGCTTGCGCTGGTAGGAAGCCAGCAGCTCCTGGGCCTCCTCGCGAAGTTCGCGGGCCTCGTCGAGCCGGCGCTTGATGGCCGCCGAACGGTCGTCGAGGGCACCGGCGATCTTTCGGAACAACGGGCGGAACGCGAACCCCACCAGGATTACGAACGCGACCATCACCCAGAATTCAGGAGCGGCGAAAAAGCCCTCTCCGCCCGAATGCCCGGCTTCCGCCGCCAGCGCCGTCATCGTCCGCGATCCTTGAGCACGTGCTCTACGGCACCGCGAACAACCGTCTCGTCCGCCGCCCCACCGACGAGCTTCTCGGTCGCCGCGCGGGCGATCTCGATCGCCGCGTCGAGGACGTTGGCGAGCGCCCGCTCTTTGGCTTCGGTGATTCGCTGCTCGCCTTCGGTGATCTCGGCGCCGAGGCGTTGGGCGAGCGCCGCGTGCCGTTTGGCCGAGGATTCGGCAAATTCGGACGAGGCTCTTCGAACGATCGTCTGCGCCTCGGCCTGGGCCTCGGTGATGGCGGCCTCATAGGTTTCGAGAATACGGGTGGCTTCATCGCGAAGCGACTCGGCCTTCGCGAGCCCGTCGTCGATGCGCCGCTGGCGCTCCTCAAGCACACGGCTGATGCGTGGGAGCGCAAGCCGCGCCATAAGCAGATAAAGGATCGCGAACGAGAGGGCGAGCCAGATTACCTGCGGCGCGAACTTGGTCGCATCAAGTTGTGGAAGGCCGGCCGCGAGCGCCGTCGAATCGACGGCGACGATCGCAACAAGGACCACTACCGCTCCATGCAATAAGGGGCGCGCCATGCCGGACTCCGTCGCGTCCTTTCCCATCGCAGCGCGTGCGAATCGCCTCAGGTGAACAGGATCAGGAACGAGATCAGAAGCGCGTAAAGCGCCACGGCCTCGACCAGCGCGAAGCCGAGCATCGCCAAACCGAAAACCTGGCCGCGGGAGGCCGGATTGCGCGCGATGGAGCCGATCAGTGAGGAGAAGATATTGCCGATCCCGGCGCCAACTCCGCCGAGTCCGATCACGGCCAAGCCAGCACCAATCATTTTTGCGGCGTCAAGTTCCATTTTTGTTCGTCCTCGTGTTCGTTTCGTCTCGGTGGTCGATCGCAATGCCGGACCGTGCGTGCGCGCGCGGTCAATGCAGGTGGATGGCGTCGTTGAGATAAAGACAGGTCAGGATGGTGAACACATACGCTTGTAAGAAGGCGACCAAAAACTCGAAGGCTGTCAGCGCCACGTCGACGCTCAGCGGCGCCCAGCCGCCCAGCAGCCCCAACGGTACCACGAAGCCCGCAAACACCTTCAGCATCGTGTGTCCCGCCATCATGTTGGCGAACAGGCGGATCGACAGGCTGACTGGGCGCGATAGATAGGACAAAACCTCGATCGGTACCAGCAACGGCGCCATGATCATCGGCACCCCCGTCGGCAGGAAGAAGGTGAAGAATCGAAAACCGTGCCGGATGATACCGACCAGGGTCACGCCCAGAAACACCGTGATCGCCATGGCGAACGTCACGATGATGTGGCTGGTGACCGTAAAGCTGAATGGAATAAGGCCGATCAGGTTTGCGAACAGGATGAACATGAACAGCGAGAAGATGAAAGGGAAGTAACGGCGGCCCTCGGTTCCCACATTGTCGCGCACCATCGCGCCGATGAACTCGTAGGAGAGTTCGGCCATGGATTGCCAGCGGCTCGGGATCAGTGCGCGCCCGCGCATGCTGAGCGTGAGGAAGAGAGTTGCCGCGGCGACCGCGGCAAGCATGAACGCGGACGAATTCGTAAACGAGGCGTCGATCTCGCCGATCGGAATCGGGATCTCAACGATCGTCTTGATCTGGAACTGTTCAAGCGGATTCGCCACGGTGCTCGTCTCTCGGTGAGTCGCCCGGGTCGATTGCGTTTTCGCCGCTAAGCCGTTCTGGCGACTCGGGTGTTTGGCTGCTGGGCGCCAGTCCAATCCCGCTCGCCACTCGGTACACGTTCAGTATTCCCGCGCCGGCCCCCAGAAAAAAGAACACCACGAAAAGCCAAGGCGTAGTGCCGAGCCAATGATCCAGGACAAGCCCCAAACCGACGCCCACGACCAATGCGGCGACGAGTTCGGTTCCGACGCGAAAGGCGAGCCCGAAACCGCTGATCGACGCCTGCGATTCTGCCGATCCCGCCTTCGCCGGTGCCTCGTCCTCCGCCCTGGCGCGTCGAAGCCGCTCGTCCAGGTCCTTCAGCGGCTCCGTCGATTTGCCATCTTCCATAAAAAAACGCGGACACCCAACCGTGAAGGCCGAGTACGCGCCCTATTCGGCCCGCGAAAATAATCGCGGCCCCGGGCGCTGTCAAGGCCGGAGGGTCTGGGATTAGAGATTGAAATTAAAAGATTTTCCGTCTCGGCGGTGGGGGGGGGTTAAGCGGTCTGGCGAAGCGCCTCGGCCTGGCCGAGGTCGACCGAGACGAGTTGCGAGACGCCTTGTTCGCCCATGGTTACGCCGAACAGGCGGTCGACATGGGACATGGTCATGCGGTTGTGGCTGACGATCAGAAACCGGGTGTTGCATTGGTGCGCGATTTGATCGACTAGGCTGAGGAACCGTTCGACGTTGGCGTCGTCGAGGGGCGCGTCGACCTCGTCGAGGATGCAGATCGGCGCCGGATTGGTGAGGAACACGGCGAACAGGAGCGCGATCGCGGTCAGCGCCTGCTCGCCGCCGGAAAGCAGCGACAGCACCTGAAGCCGCTTGCCGGGCGGGCTCGCCATGATCTCCAGCCCCGCCTCGAGGGGATCGTCGGATTCCGTGAGCTGGAGATGGGCGCGCCCTCCTCCGAACAGCTGTTTGAACAGCGCTTGGAAGTGTCGGTCAACCTCGTTGAAGGAGGCCAGCAGGCGTTCCCGCCCCTCGCGATCGAGCTCGCCGATTCCCCGGCGAAGCTTGGCGATGGCCTGAACGAGGTCTTCGCGCTCGCTCGCGAGGCTGGCGAACCGCTCTTCGACCTCCTCGGCCTCTTGCTCGGCGCGAAGGTTGACGGGACCCATGGTATCGCGTTCCCGGAGCAGGCGTTCCAGGCGCCGCTGGAGCGCCTCCTCGTCCGGCGTCTCGGCGTTTTCGTCAAGCCCGGCGTGGGTAGCCAGCTCCTCAGGCGCGCATTGCAGTTGCTCGGCGACGCGTTCACTCAGGCCCGCGAGGACTTGTTCGCCTTGCTCCACAAAACCCTCGGCGCGCACCATCTGCTCTCTGGCGTCCGCGCGTTCGGCTTCGGCGCCGCGGGCGGCGCGGCCTGCCTCGGCAAAGCGTCCCTCGGCCTCGGCGAGGCGGTCGGCGGCGCCGCGACGATCGGTCTCGGCCTGCTCGAGCGTGGTCAGCAGCAACTGCCGCCGCTCGGCGATCTCGCGGGGCCGTTCCGCCAACCGATCAATCTCGCCCGCCGCCTGTCGACGGCGGTCCTCGAGGTCCTTCAGGTGCGCCTCGGCGCCATCCCTGCGTGCTTGCCAAAGCGCCAGTTCCCCGGCAATCGCGCTTTCGCGCCGGGTTCGGTTCTCCGCCTCACGGACGAGGCCTTCGTGGACCGCCCGGCACTCGGCCTCGGCGGACCGCCGTCGGGTAAGCTCGTCGCGAAGCGCGGCCAGCCGGGTGCGCGCTGCGCCGTCGGCGGGAAGATCGGCGAGCGACCGCCGGAGCCGTTCGATCTCGGGTTCGATCTCGGCGATTTCGGCCCGGGCCTGCTCGGCGCTCTCGGCGAGCGCGGCCCGCCGGGAAGCGGCTTCGGCCATGCGCTCCTTGATCTCGGCGTAGGCCTCCCGAGCGCCAGCGCCTTCGGTCTCCGCCGCCCGCTCGCCCGCTCGCGCATCTCGTTCCTCGGCCGCTGCGCGCGCTTCCGACTTGCGCGCAGCCTGCAGATGCGCATCTCTGCTCTCCAGCGCCTCGAGCGCGCCGGCGGTCTCGATGCGGACAGCGTTGAGACGCTTGCGCTGGGCCAGGCGCGTCGCGGCCGAGGTCGGCGCACCCGCCGCGACCGTGAATCCGTCCCAGCGCCACAGGCCGCCGTCGCGGCTGACGAGCCGTTGTCCTTGGGCCAGGTGGTCGCGAAGGCGCTCGGCGGCTTCCGAGTCGGCGACGACACCGATCTGATCGAGACGCCGGTGAAGCGCGGCGGGCGCCTTGACGTGGCGGCTCAGCGACTCGGCGCCCTCGGGAAGCGCGGGCGCATCGGAAACGGGCGGCGAGGTCCGCCAATGCACGGGCGCGGATTCGTCCGACGGTGCCGACAGATCGTCGCCCAGCGCTGCCCCAAGGGCCGCCTCGTACCCATCGGCCACGCGCACCGCCTCGAGGAGCGGCGGCCACAGCAGATCCGCCTCGCCGGCCGAGAGCACGTCGGCCAACGCCCGTGCTTCGGCCTCCAGTCGTGCGAGCGTTGCGGCAGCCGCTTGGCGATCGTCGGTCGCCCGCGTCGTCGCCGAAGCGGCGTCGATGCGGGCGTTCTCGGCCGCCGCGGCGGCGTCCCTCGTCAGAGATAGGTGACGGTGCGCCTCGTCGAGTGCCTGGGCGGCGTCTTCGAGCGGGGATGGGTCGTCCGTGCCCGCCGCGCGCCCATCGAGCTCGCGCGTGATCTCGTCCAGGCGATCCGTCAGCCGCCGCCGCCGCTCTTCGATCTGGGCGATATGTCCCTCGAGGCCGGCGCGGCGCCCGCCCGCCGCCGCCGCTTCCTCGGTCTGCGCCGTCAGGGCCGCCTCGGTCTCCGCGGCCTCCGAGTACGCCGCTTCGAGGTGGCTTGCGGCGGCCTTTCGGGCTTCGGCCTCATGCTTTGAAGCGGCCACGATCCCGGCGAGTTCGGCTTCCATCCGCTCGGTGGCCTCGCCCGCCTCGAAGGTCAGCGATCGCTCCCGGTCCATGTCGGTGGCGGCCTGTTGCAGGCGATCCTTGAGGTCCGTCTCGGCCGCCGCTACGTGTTGCTCCTCGAGTGCAAGGCCGTCGCGTTCGACGCCGAGCCGCTGCAACACCGCCGCGGCCCGCACCTCGGCCTCTCTGAAGGCGGGAAGGGCGTTCTCGGCTTCGGCAAGGGCGGTCGTCGTCGCCGCTGTCCGGCCGGTGAGCGTCGCCACCTCGGCCGAGACGCGTTCGAGATCGTGTCGGGAATCGGTGAGGGACGCCGTCGCCGCGCGCCAGCGCGAAAGGAACAATGCCGCCTCGGCACGGCGGATGTGATCGCTGATGGTCCGGTACCGTTTCGCCTGGCGAGCCTGCTTCTTGAGCGCCCGAACCTGCAGTTCCAAGCTCGCGATGACATCGTCGAGGCGTTCCAGGTTGGTCTCGGCGCCACGCAGGCGAAGTTCGGCCTCGTGGCGGCGTGAGTGCAGGCCGACGATGCCCGCGGCCTCTTCGAGCAGCGCGCGGCGGTTCACGGGCTTGGCGGCGATGACCTCGCCCACCCGGCCCTGGCTGACGAGCGCGGTCGAACGCGCGCCGGTCGCCGAATCGGCGAACAAAAGCTGGACGTCGCGGGCGCGGACCTCGCGGCCGTTGACGCGGAACGTCGAGCCCTGGCCGCGCTCGATCCGGCGGCTGACCTCGAGCTCGCCCGAATCGTTGAAGGCGGCCGGCGCCGAGCGGGCCCCGTTGTCGAGGCTCAGGATCACTTCGGCGATGTCGCGGGCCGGCCGCGACCGCGATCCGCCGAAGATCATGTCGTCCATCTCGCCGCCGCGCACCTTCCTCGCCGACGTCTCGCCCATGGCCCAGCGGATCGCCTCGACCAAGTTGGATTTGCCGCAACCGTTGGGTCCCACGATCCCCGTCGTTCCCGGTTCGATCAGCACGTCGGATTGCTCGACGAATGACTTGAAGCCGGAAAGCCGTACTTTGGTGAACTTCAGCAAGGCCGGAATTCGTCCCTAGCGGTTTCGCGCGAGCGCCGAATCCAGCGCGTCCCGGAAATCCTCGACGGTCTCAACCCGGCTCAGCTTGCGTCCGTCGAGAACGAAACTGGGCGTTGAGCGGATTCCGTACCGCTCCTGGTCGCGCTGCACGCGTGCCTGGAGCTTCTCAAGCAAGGCCTTATTGTCGAGACAGGCATCGAATTTGGAGCTCGACATGCCACCCATGCGGGCGATCTGTTCGAGTTCGCGGCGCGGGTTCTCGCTTTGCGACCAGCGTTCCTGGCTGCGGTACAGGACCTCGAGGAACCCGAAGAAGCGATCCTCGCCGCCGCACCGCGCCAGCATCGCCGCCGCGAGCGCCAGCTTCACGGGGCTCGTCGGAAAATCGCGATAGACCAGGCGGATCTTGCCGGTGTCGATGTAGTCCTTCTTGAGATGCGGCAGAATGTCGCGGTGGAACGAGGCGCAATGGGGACAGGTGAGCGAGGCGAACTCGATCAAGGTCACGGGCGAGTCGCCGTCGCCGAGGATGAAATCGTCCTCGTAGACGGTGCCGGCTACGGGCGTCACCGGCGCCGGCGGCGCCACGGCGTCCGGAACGCGCTCGCGCGAAAACTGATAGGCGGCGATCCCGATCGCCACGGTAATCACAACCGCGATCGCAACACCTACTACAACTCGCGGCACACAAGCCCCCTGACCACAGTATGTGGTGCTACTATAGGACCACGCCCGTTCCGCCACAAGCGCCGAAGCATCCCACGCCGGTGTCCAATACGGGCCTTCGCGGGCGCCCGGAACGGTGCGCGGCTCATTCGGAAGCGTCGCGATCGGTGCGGGCGAGGATACGCCGACCCAGCCGCTCGAGAGCCGCTTTCAGCGTGGTGTCGCCCACGTCTTCCAGGGTTGCCGCGAGTTCGCGGGCGCCTGCCGCGTCGAGGTTCGGTGACTTTCGTTCCGGGCCGGCGGGCGGCGGGTCGATCTGTCCTTGGGTGATTCCGATTTGCGTCACCGCCCGATATCCGAAGAACGTGTTGACGCGTTCGATGAGCTGTGGCGCCAAGTGCAGAAGCTCGGTCGCGAGCGAGCCGCCCGCAACGCGGAGTCTGAGAACCGTCTCGCCCGAGCCGTCGCGTGCGCCGACGATGCGGTCGGGGACGCAGCGCGCAGCGAGGTCGCGGCCGATGATTGTCGGCCACGCCGTCACGATGGCGCCTTCGGCGAATCCGCGCCTGGCAAACGCGGCCTTCGTCACCTTCGGCACCAGGCCCGCGATCGACCGCGGACCGCGGTTTCTGCGCTTCGACCGTGTTCCGTCCATGCGATATTCGCCTTGCGGTCGGGGGCCGGCTAAGCTAGGGCCTACGGCGTGCGCGCACAACGCAAACCGGGCCCAGCGATGCGCGAATCGCCGCAAATCCAAACCGTGGCACCGGACGTGGCGCGCATTCGCCGCCGCCTGCTCGCCTGGTACGATGCGCACGGGCGCGCACTGCCGTGGCGGACGCCGGTGGGCCGTGCGGATCCCTATCGCGTGTGGCTGAGCGAGGTCATGCTGCAACAGACCACGGTGGCCGCCGCGATCCCGTATTACGAGGCGTTCGTCGCCCGCTGGCCCACGGTCCGCGACCTTGCCGAGGCCGATCTGGACGCCGTCCTGCACGCATGGCAGGGGCTCGGATACTACGCGCGCGCACACAACCTGCACGCCGCGGCGCGCATCGTCGTTCGCGATCACGAGGGCCGCTTCCCCGACAACGCGGAAAGCTTGCGCTCGCTTCCCGGGGTCGGCGAATACGCCGCCGCCGCCGTCGCCGCCATCGCCTTTTCGCGGACCGAGGCGGTCGTCGATTCGAACGTGGTGCGCGTATTGGGCCGACTCCTTGCCGCGGACGAGCCGTTGGATGTGGCGGATGCGCGCATCCGAGCCTTGGCGCGCGAGCTCGCGCCGAGCAGGCGACCCGGCGATCACGCCCAGGCGATGATGGACCTGGGCGCAACCGTGTGTGCGCCCCGCGCGCCCATTTGCGGCGTCTGTCCGCTCAGCGGGGACTGCGCCGCGTTTCCCACCGGACGGCCGGAATCCTTCCCCCGGCGGCCACCCAAGGCGCTCCGGCCGCGCCGCCAGGGCGTGGTCTTCTGGACGCTCGGCGGCGACGGCCGCGTGCTGTTGCGAAAACGGCCCCTTACGGGGCTGCTGGCAGGGTTAATGGAGTTTCCGTCCACCGACTGGCGCGAGAAGCCGTGGGGAATCATCGAGGCACGAGCGCAGGCGCCGGCAAAGGCCGCGTGGCGGCTCATCGAAGGGACCGTGCGCCACAGCTTTACCCACTTCGATCTCGATCTCGCGGTGCTGTCGGGGCGCGTCGACGCCGAAACGTCGCTTGGCTGTTGTTCGCAATGGAGGTGGTGCGCCCTCGAGCGACTCGGCGACCACGCGTTGCCGACGGTGATGCGGAAGGTAGCGCGCCACGCGCTTGGCCATGATCCCAGCGCGGTGGGGCTCGGTCAGGTGTCGTAGGCGACCAGCGAGCCAAACGGAACGTCGAGTTTCTCGCGCCCGTTCAGGAACGTGAGCTCGATCATGCACGCGGCGCCCACCACCTCGGCGCCGACACTTCGGAAAAGCGCGATCGTGGCGGCCATCGTGCCGCCGGTCGCGAGCAAGTCGTCCAGGATGGCGACCCGTTGTCCCGGCACGACCGCGTCGTCTTGGATCTCGACGCTGTCGACGCCGTACTCGAGCGCGTACTCCTGGGCGATCGTGCCCCCAGGCAGCTTGCCGCGCTTGCGGACCATGACGAAGCCGCAGCCGAGCTTGAGCGCAAGCGGCGCGGCCACCAGGAAACCGCGCGACTCGATCCCGGCGAGCACGTCCGGCTGTTGGCTGCTGACGAGTTTCGCAAGCCGGCCCATGCACACCTGCCACGCATCCGGGTGCGCGAGAAGGGTGGAGATGTCGTAGAAAAGGATGCCCGGCTTGGGGAAGTCGGGGATCGATCGAATATGGTCCTTGATGTCGATCGTCATCCTGAGATGGCCTCCCTCGCCGTTACGCCCGAGGCGCGATCCTAGTCGCGCCCGGCGCCTCGCGCAAACGCCCCAAGTCGCGCGCCGGGCCCGCCGTTGGCGCGTTTGCCGCCTTTCGGGGGCAAAAACGGGAACGCAAAGGGCGTTCGTGAAGAGACCGAGCCGGCGCCCGAATCGGGCCGGCACATGGGCACCGCTCCCGATTCATTTGAAACGGCACCCATGGCGTTCGAATCATTTGTTGCTCGGCGTGCTTCGTCCGCGATATTCTTCGACGTTTAGGATCGAGGGAAGTTCCTGGACCGACCGGCGGGTCAACTGTCGCGTCGGTCCGTTGATCATTACCGGGAGGTGAACGTGACGAAAAAGTTGACCTATTCGATATTGGCGGTGGCGCTGGTCGCGGTCGTCGTTGTTGCCGTCTTTTTTATTGCCGAGACCCCGTCGAAGAGCCGCTTCATCGCCATCGGCACGGGCGGTCCGACCGGGGTCTATTTCGTGGTCGGCAACGCCGTCTGCCGTATGGTCCACAAGGAGGCCGCCGAGGGGCGTTCGTCGGGGCGCAAGCACGGCATCCGATGCTCGGCGCCGTCGACGGGTGGCTCCACCTACAACATCGGTCAGATCGCCGAGGGCGAGCTCGACTTCGGCGTCGCCCAGTCCGACTGGCAGTACCACGCCTACAACGGCACCGCGCCGGAAAAGGTCACGGATTTCAAAAAGTTGCGGTCGGTCTTCTCCGTGCATCCCGAACCCTATCAAATCATCGTCGGCACCGATTCGGGCATCGAGTCGTGGGGCGATCTTAAGGGTAAGCGTTTCAACATCGGCAATCCCGGTTCCGGGCAGCGCGGCACCACCGAGGTGCTGATGGACGCCTACGGCACCAAGGCCAGCGATTTCGCGATCGCGACGGAGCTGACCTCGACCGAGCAATCGAAGGCGCTGTGCGACGGCAAGATCGACGCTTACGGCTACACGGTCGGCGTGCCCAACGCCGGCGTCTCGATGGCGACCGACGGCTGCGGCGCCAAGATCATCAACCTGAAAGGCGATATCGAGAAACGGCTGGTGGAATCGCGCTCGTACTACGCCTTCGCCACCATCCCGAGGGGGACGTACAAGACCACCGACAGCGATGTGACTACCTTCGGCGTGATGGCAACGTTCGTCACCAGCGCGGATGTTTCCGAAGACGTCGTTTACGAGGTTACGCGGGCCGTGTTCGAGAACCTCGACGACTTCAGGGCCCTGCACCCGGCCTTCGCCAACCTCGATCCCAAGAACATGATCAGGAACGCCCTTTCGGCGCCGATCCATCCCGGCGCCGCCAAGTATTACAAGGAAAAGGGCTGGATGTAGGTTTGGCGTGACGTCGAAACGTTACGGCCGGCGCCCACGGATACGGGGGCGCCGGCCGTTTCTTTTTTGGCGCGGTCGTGACGGGGGCGAGGGAAGGCGATGACGGCCCAGACGAGCAGCGAGGCGCCGGGAAGCGCGCCCGAAGAGCTTGGGCAAACCCTCGATGCGCTGGAGGACAGCGGCCGCCGGCACGGACCGCGGGTCGCGGTCGTCATCGGTGCGATCGCCGCGCTTTGGTCCGTGTTCCAGCTCTGGATCGCCTCGCCGCTGCCGTTCATCTTCGGCTTCGGAATCATCGTCGACGTGCCCGCCCGCGGCGTCCATCTGGCGTTCGGGCTGCTGTTGTGTTTCCTGATCTTTCCTGGCGGGCGCCGGGCCGACGAAGGGCGTATTCCGCCCCAAGATCTTCTGTTCGCGGTGCTCGGCGCGGGCGCCGCGCTATATTTGTTCCTGGGTTACGACGGACTGGTGGCGCGCCAGGGCGTTCTTCTGGTCCAAAAATTGTCGCTGTTCGGCGTTGACGTCGCGTTTCCCATCGAGGCCGTGCTTGGCGCCGTCGGCATAGGTCTGCTCATGGAGGCGACGCGGCGGGCCATCGGCATCCCGCTCGTCATCGTCGCCGGCGTGTTCCTGCTCTATTCGATCTTCGGCCAATCGATGCCCGAGATGATCTCGCACAAGGGGGTCTCGCTCAATCGTCTGATCGGCTATCAGTGGCTGGGCGGCGAGTCGATTTTCGGCATCCCGATCGACGTCTCGGTGAGCTTCGTCTTCCTGTTCGTGCTGTTCGGCGCGCTCATGAAGAAGGCCGGCGCCGGCAAGTACTTCCTGGATCTCTCGTTCGCCATGGTCGGGCGCTTCCGCGGCGGGCCGGCCAAGGCGGCGATCCTGGCGTCGGGGATGACCGGCGCCATCTCGGGCTCGTCGATCGCCAACGTGGTCACCACCGGGACCTTCACCATTCCGGTGATGCGCCGCATGGGCATGCCGGCGGTCAAGGCCGGCGCCATCGAGGTGGCGGCCTCGACCAACGGTCAGATCATGCCGCCGATCATGGGTGCGGCGGCCTTCATCATCGCCGAATTCATCGGAATCTCGTACTTCGACGTCGTCATCGCCGCCCTCATACCGGCCGTCATCAGCTACATGGCGCTTTTCTACATCTCGCACCTCGAAGCGATGAAACTCGGTTTGCGCGGTCTTCCACGCGAGGAGATTCCACCGTTCCGCCACACCTTCTTCGCCGGCATTCACTTCCTGATCCCAGTCGTGGTGTTGATCTGGTTGTTGATGGTCGAGCGTTGGACGGCCGGCACGGCGGTCTTCTATTCCATCATCCTGATGATGGTGATTCTCGTCGTCCAGCACGCCGCTGCGGCGATGCTCGAGGGCGGAGCCCGGGGTGCCGGACCGGCCCTTATCGCGGGGCTCGGCGAGGTGTACCGCGGCCTGATCGCCGGGGCGCGCAACATGGTCAGCATCGCCGTCGCGGTCGCGGCGGCGGGTATCATCGTCGGCTCGGTATCATCCACCGGCCTCAACAACGCGCTCGTCGGCGTCGTCGAGGCGATCTCGGGTGGCAACGTCTACGTCCTTTTGATCCTGACCGCGGTTCTGTGCCTGGTCCTCGGCATGGGGCTTCCGACCACCGCGAACTACATCGTCGTCGCCTCGTTGCTGGCCGGCGTGCTGGTCGAGCTCGGCAACGCCTCCGGACTGATCTTGCCGCTGATCGCGGTGCATCTGTTCGTCTTCTACTTCGGGCTGATGGCGGATTCGACACCGCCCGTCTGTCTCGCCGCCTTCGCCGCGGCCGCGATCTCGCGCGCCGATCCGTTGAAAACCGGCGTGCAGTCCTTCCTCTACGACATCCGCACCGCGATCCTGCCGTTCGTGTTCATCTTCAACGCCGAGCTTTTGCTGATCGGGGTCGAAAGCGTCTGGCACGGGCTGATGGTGTTCGTGGTCTCGCTCATCGCCATCCTCTGCTTCAGCTCCGTTACCCAGGGTTGGATGTTGGTGAAGGTCAAACTGCACGAGGCGCTGGTCCTGATCGTCGTCATAGTCGCGCTGTTCCGGCCGGGCTTCTTCATGGACATGATCTATCCGCCGTTCGCCGAGATTCCCTTCGATCGTTTCCTCGCGGGCGAGGTGGAGGCGGAGCCGGGGCGCATGCTGCGCCTGCACGCGGTGCGCGAAACGCCCTACGGCGACCGGTTCAAGTTGTTCTTGATCCCGACGCCCGAGGCGGGCACGGCCGCGCCCAAGGGGTTGTACGGGGTCGTCCTCGGCCAAGAGGGCGACGGCCGCTACGCGGTCACCGATCTCGCGTTCGACGGCCCGGCCGAACGGGCGGGTTTGGACTTCGGCGATTACGTTACCGACGTGGACCTCGAGCAGCCCGGCCAACCGCCGAAAGCGCTCGTTTATCCCTTCGGGCTCGCGTTGCTCGGCCTCGTGATCGCGATGCAGTATTTGCGCTGGCGCCGCCGCGCGGACGCAGCGCCTGCTGCTAGCTCTGGGTGATCGGAGAGGCCATGTACGGCGAGATCCTGCTTCCCGTCGACCTCAACGAGGAGAGTTCGTGGCGCAAGGCTTTGCCGAGCGCGCTCGCGTGTTGCCGGGCGTTCGGGGCGAACCTGCACCTGATGGCGGTGGTGCCCGACTTCGGCATGACCGCGGTTGGCCAGTACTTTCCCGAAGGGTACGAAACTCAGGCGATCGCGGCCGCCACCAAGGACCTTCACGCGCTCTCGCGCGACCACGTGCCTGATTCGGTGAACGTCCAGCACGTGGTCGCCTACGGCAGCATCTACGAGGAGATCCTGAAGGTGGCCCAAAAGACCAAAGCCGACCTGATCGTGATGGCGGCGCAACGGCCCGAGTTGACGGACTATCTGCTGGGGCCCAACGCGGCGCGGGTCGTCCGCCACGCCACCTGTTCGGTGCTGGTCGTCCGCGAGTAGTCCCGCCGAGACCGGGAACCCCGGACGACGATCGCCTACTTCTGCGTCTTCACATAAGCGATGATGTCGGCGCGTTCGGCTTCCTTCGTGATCTTTTGAGACATCTTGCTCTTGCCCTTGGGATCGCCGGACGCCTCGCGAATGAACTTCCGCGGGTCCATCAGGTACGCGTCGATCGCCTTTTCGTCCCACACCAGGCCTTTCTCGGCGGCCGCGAGATAGCTCTTCGAATATTTGTAGCCTTCGGCTGTTCCCGGCTTGTTCCCGAACACGGCCCACAGGTTCGGGCCCACCTTGTTTTTCCCGCCCTGGTCGATGGAATGGCAGACGAAGCACCTTTTCTTGAAAAGCTTTGCGCCGTTCTCGGCGTCGCCTTCGGCGAAGGCGGGTCCTGCGGCGAGCGCGAGGGCGGCCGCGAGTGCGAGGGTCGTGGTCTTCCAGTTGGTCATGTGGCCATGGTCTCCGCGGGGTGGTTGTGGTTTCGCCCGGCCGGGCAGTGGAAACAGCCTAGAAGTAAGGGAATCGCCGGCCGCTATCAAGGGGTGAGCCTGCCGCAAAGGAACGACGCCGGCGATTGCCGCGACGAATCGCATACGCGCGGAAAACCGATTGCGACGGCCGCGAAAACGATCCGAGAGACAGAGTCAGCGTCCGCGCGCGTATCCGAGCTCGCTCCAGATGGCGTAGTCGCGTCGAAAGCTCGAAAGCGAGTCCCAGGCGCGTTTGAAGTTTGCGTTCTTCGCGCTCTCGTCTTCGACCACGTTCCGCCACGCCGCCTCCAAGGCGTCGAGAATGGCGTCGGACCAGCGGTGCATCTTCACGCCCTGGGCGCCCATCTCGACGAGCGCGGCGAACTGGAGCGCCTCGCCTTCGGCAAGGCCGTGGCGGATATTGTCTCCGCACACCGTCTCGATCTGGGCTCTGGATTCCGAATCCGCCTCGCGCCACCGGTCCTTGTTGACGATCAGGGCAAACAGCGTCGCCGGCTGATGCCACCCGGGGAAGTAGTAGTGCTTGCCGAGCCGGCGGAAATCCAGCGCGGCGTCGACCGCGGGGGTGAAAAATTCCGCCGCTTCCAGCGCGCCCTTCTCGAGGGTGATGAACGTTTCATCGCCGTCCATCGAAAGCGCGGTGGCGCCGAGGCGGGTCATCACTTTCGCCCCGAGACCGGTGATCCGCATCCGCAAGCCCCCCAAGTCGTCGACGGTGTTGACTTCGCTGCGGAACCAGCCCGCGGCCTCGGGCGCGATCAGTCCGCAAAAGAGCGCGTGGACGTTGCGCCTGCGCAGCAGCCTCTCGAACAGTTCGCGGCCGCCGCCGAAATAGATCCAGGCGAGGTATTCCGCCGGCTCGGGACCGAACGGTACGGCCGCAAACAGATCGAACGCCGGATCCTTGTCCGCCCATCGCGACGGCGAGGCGAAGGCGGCGTCGATGGTTCCGGACTCGACCGCCTCGAACAGATCGTCCGTGGAGACGACAGTGTCGGGATCGAAGAGGCGTACCTCGAACCGTCCCCCAGACACGCGTGTGATTTCCGTTTCCACCCGCTTGGCGAGGGTTCCGAGCTGGGGAAGGGCTGCAGCGTAGGCGCTCACCATCCGCCAGCGAACGCTTGAATCCCGGTCGATAGGCAACGTCGGCGACGGGGTTTCGCGTACCCCATTCCCTGGCGGCCCGTCCGCGATGGCGGCCCCGGCGGTCGGGCCACGCGCCGCGATGTCGAGTTGCGGCGCGACGATCGTCGCGCCGATCACGACGCCGGCGACGAGGCCGGTAATTCCTCCGATGACCACGTTGCGCATCGTTCGCTCCGGCGCCCGCAACCGCTTCTACGGGGCGCGTGTTCCGGTTTTCTTTTGGCAGGGATTGGGAACGGGCGCAACCGGTGCTCGCGTCCGCAAGCACTCCTGGGGGTGCGGCGAGGTGCGATTCCACGTAAGTGGATAACGCTCTAGACTTGCGCCGCCGGGCCGATCAGGGAGAGACGCGACATGAACGGGACCGAAGGGACCCGCTGGAACACGATCCTATTTGCCGTCGTCGCCGGTTACATCGCCGCCTTACACGTCGGAAAGCTGCCGCCAGCCATGCCGATCGTGCGCGCCGAGCTGGGTCTCAGCCCGGTGGTCGGCGGTTGGCTGGTCTCAGCCTTCGCGGTGACGGGCTTGGCGCTTGGCATGGTCGCGGGAAGCGTCGCCGACACCATCGGACACAGGCGCCTGACGTTGATCGGCCTTGGCGCGCTTGCGGTGGGCAGCTTCGCCGGAAGCCTTGCGGAAACGGGCCCTTCGCTTCTTGCTTCGCGCCTCGTCGAGGGACTGGGGTTCCTTGCGGTCGCGGTCGCGGTCGCGGCACCTTCGATGGTCGCACATGCCGCGCACGCCGGTGATCGCGCACTCGCGCTCGGTGTGTGGAGCACCAACGTGCCCGCCGGCGTCGCCTTAATGATCGTGGTATCGCCGCTGTTGCTCGGGGGGTCGGGGTGGAGGGGGCTTTGGCAGGTGACGGCGCTCGTGACCGTGATCTGGCTCGTCGTTCTCGCGATGGGCACGCGGCGCGACGTTGACAAGGTCCACCACCGGGCGCGCGACGCATCATTGGCGCGCAACGTTCGGCTGACCGTTTCGACGTTCGGCACGTGGCTTCTCGCACTTTGCTTCGGGCTGTTCACGTTCCAGTAGCTCGCGGTCATGGTCTGGTTGCCGACGTTCCTGATCGAGGAACGCGGAACGGGATCGGCCGCGGCCGCGGTCATGACCGCGGTCGTCGTCGCGGTCAACGTTCCCGGAAACCTGATCGCCGGCTGGTTGCTCCACCGCCGGTTCCCGCGTTGGCTTTTAATGGCGGGCGCGGCGGCCGCGATGGGGTTCGCGGCGGTAGGAATCTTCGATCCCGGCCTATCGGACGGGACTCGCTACGCGCTTTGCCTGGCGTTTTCCGCGTTCGGGGGGATGCCGCCGACCGCGCTCCGGGCCGCGGTCCCTAGCTTCGCGCCCACGGCAGCCCAGATGGGGACGACGAACGGTCTCTTGGTCCAGGGTACCAATCTCGGCAACGTCGCCGGCCCCCCGGCGCTGGCGGCGGTGGTGACCGCCGCGGGGAACTGGGAGAGCGCCGTTGGGTTGATGACGGCCGCGGCCGTCGCCATGACGATCCTCTCGCTCGGTGTCGGCGCGATCGAGCACCGCCAACGCAAAGCCGCAGGCGAATATCGTAGATAGGCCGGCGTACCTCGCAGATAGAGAGAAACGGCGACGCTCCGGAGGAGACGTCGCCGTGATTGCAACCAAGGCCGGCTCGCGGAGCCGCGCTTATCCGCTTTCGCGCAGCCGCCCGTACGAGCCGTTGAGAAGCCGCGGCGGCACCTTGGAGCGCCCCATCACGTCGCTCAGGCGCATGCGCTCGGTAATGACGTCGGCGTGGGTGCCGTTGACGAGCACGGTGGCTGGCCAGAACTGGGCATTGAAGCTGGCCATCGTCGATTCGGTGTAGCCGCCGCAATCCAGCATGGAGATGTAGTCGCCGCGCTTGAGCTCCGGGAACTCGCGCTCCTGGCCGAGCTCGTCGGAGCTGCACAAGGGCCCCACCAGGTCCGCGACCTGGGTCGCCTTGGCGAGCGCATCCTTCACCGGGTACATGGGGAAGTACCAGTGGCAGAAGTTGACCCAGGTGATGATGTTGGAGCTGAGATCGCAATTGATCCAGGTCTTCGTGGGGTGTTTCTTGACGGCACCCACGCGACCGATGGCGACGCCGGCGCTGCCCGAGATCGAGCGCCCGGGCTCCATCTTGAGTTTGGGCAACGGAAAGTCCCGCTTCTTGCACTCGTCCTTGATCGCTTCGCAGACCTCGGTCCCGTAGTCCTCGAAGGTGGCCGCGTTGTCGTTGTCCTGGCGCATCGGGCCGGTGCCGTCGGGGCGGCCGAAGGTCCAGCCGCCGCCGATGTCGATGCACGGTGCGGTCCAGCCGGATTTCTTGCGGATCTCGTCGGTCCACACGATCATCTCGCGCGCCATGACCGCGAAGTCGGACGCCTTGTTGTCCATGCGGCTCAGGTGGTAGTGGAGCTCGATCAGGTTCATGTTCGGCATCTTGTCGATGCGCCCGATCAGCTCCAACGTCTCGTCCATGGTCATGCCCCACTTGTTGGACGCGGCCTGCTCCTGCAAGCTTCCCTCTCCGTGCATGGGCTGGCCGTAGCGGTCCTTGAGATCTTCGAGGATCAGCTTGACGCGGATGCCGAGCGGCACGCCGGTCACGCCCAGGCGCTTGGCGACGGCGTCGATGCGGTCGAGTTCGTCCATGGCGTCGATGTTGATGCACACCTTGTTGGCGACCGCCATCTCGAGCTCGTCGTCCTCTTTGTTGCTGCCGTTCAGCACCATCTTGGACGTGTCCGCGCCGGTGAGCAGCGAGTAGTACATCTCCTGGAGGCCGAAGGCGTCGCCGCCGGCTCCCTCTTGGTTGAAGATGTGGCGCACGGCGAGTTGGTTGGCGCTCTTGTTGGCGAACAGAACCTCCACGTCCGGATAAGCGGCCCGGAAGGCGTCGCGGAAGTGGCGGTAGTTGTGGCGGAACTGGCCTTCGCTAAGTACGAAGAGCGGGGTTCCGAACTTTTCTGCGAGCTCCTGGCAGTCGCAGCCGTCGACCCACAGGTTGCCGTTGTCGCCGACCCCGACGAACTCCGAGAAATGGGTCTTGTACTTGGGATACTTGAGCTGGGTTTCCTGTCTCGCAGGGACGTCGTTCATTGCAAATCCTCCTGGTTCCTGTCGTTTATGTGTTCGCCCCGGCCGGCGATCGCGCGGCCATCGGATGTCGACGCGGCGTGCCGGCGGCCGTTCGGTTCGGCTCGGCGGCCGTTACTGGGCGGCGGCCGCGACCTTGGTGATGCCGATCTTTTCCAACCCCTCGCGGATCTCGGTCAAATGCGGCTCGCCCAGCGAGCGCAGGGGCAGTCTGGGGACGCCGCCCGGCAGGTCGAGAGCGCCCATGGCCGCCTTGACCGATTCGTAAAAGTTGCGCCCGTTCGCGTTCATCAGTTCGGTCAGGAACAGCCCCTTGCGCTGTAGTTCGCGTGCGAGGTCCATCTCGCGCGCCTCGACGATCTCGACGAAGCGGTTCGCATCCGGCTCCATCCAGAAGTTCGGGAAAGCTTCGATGTAGCCCGGACAGCCGAGTTCGATGGCGGCGACGCCGTAGACCCCGGCGGGGCCCAACATGACTCGAATGCGGTCGCCGCAAAGGAGCTGGGTTTTGTAATAATTGTTGAAGTCGAACGAGCTTTCCTTGATGGCGACGATGTTGTCGATGTCGGCGAGACGCGAGACCAGTTCCGGTGTCAACGACGTCTGGTTATACATCGGGATGTTGTACAGCATGATCGGCAGCGCGACCGCGTCCGAGATCGCCTCGTAGTGGGCGATGACGTCGTCCGTGCTCGGCTTGACGAAATACGGCGGCATGATCATTGCGCCGTCGCAGCCCGCCTCCTTGGCGGCTTGCGTCAATTCGATGGCGTCGGGTGTGCGGATCGCGGCGGTCCCCGCGATCACCGGAACGCGTCCGGCGGCGGCGTCGACGCAGACGCCGTAAAGCGTCTTGCGTTCGTCGACCGTCATCGCCCAGAACTCGCCGGTGCAACCGCTGGGCAGCAGGCCGGCGACGCCGTTCTTGATGAAAAGTTCGATGAGGGCGCGGTACTTGGGCTCGTCGAAGTTGCCTTCAGCGTCGAACGGCGTAACCATCGCCGGGATCGAGCCGTGCCAATCGACCGAGTTCTTGTCCATGAATGACGCCTCCCGCGTGGGTAAATGGATCGCCAGCTTTTCGCGCAAGGACAATCGCGCCGCGCGGGCCGGAAACATGTTTCATTCAAGTATGCCCGCATGCCCTGGGTCATGCAACGCCTTTGGACCACGTCCGCGCGGCCGAACGCGCCGTCCCGAGGCCGTTCCGGCGCCGGCGCGGAGGACCGGGACGGCGCGCGGGCGCGCACGCCCATGACGACGAAAGCGGCGGAGAAATCGTGCTGGGGCGCCGTGGTGGTCGCGGTCGTCGCCGGAATGATCGCGGCCAGCCATCTCGGCAAGCTTCCCCCGTCGTTGCCCATGCTACGGGCGGAACTTGGGCTCGATCTCGTGTTCGGCGGCTGGGTGGTCTCGGTCTTCGGCGCCACGGGTGCCGCCCTCGGCCTCGCCGCCGGATCGCTCGCCGATCGCATCGGCCACCGGCGCCTGACCATGATCGGGCTCGGGCTTTTGGCGGCGGGCAGCGCCGGCGGCGGCCTCGCGGACGCAGGCGTGACGCTGCTCGCGAGCCGCTTCGTCGAGGGCTTCGGTTTCCTTTCGATCGCGGTGGCGGCCCCGTCATTGATCGCGACGGCCGTCAAGCGCCGCGACCGCCGGCTCGCGCTCGGGATCTGGAGCGCGTACATGCCGGCGAGCATCACGCTGGTGTTACTGGGGGCACCGGCGCTTCTGTCGACCGCCGGTTGGCGCGGCATCTGGTGGGCGCTGGCGGGCGTCTCCGTTCTTTGGATCGGCGTCGTTGCCTTGGCCGCGCCAGCGCCGCGATCCGCCGATTCGAGGCCGCCGGCGTCGCTGGTTCACAACGTCCGGCTGACGATCGGGCAACCGGGTCCTTGGCTGCTCGCGGTCTGTTTTCCGCTCTACACGCTTCAATGGATGGCGTTGATGGTCTGGCTACCGACCTTCCTGGTCGAGGAGCGCGCGATGGGCCTCGCGGCCGCGGCCGCGTTGAGCGCTTTGGTGGTGGCGGTCAACGTGCCGGGAAATATCGTTGCCGGCTGGCTCATGCGCCGCGGTGCTCGGCACTGGATTCTCATCGCGATCGGCGCCGCGGCCATGGGGGTCTCGGCGCTCGGAATCTTCTCGCCTGCGCTGTCGGACGGTCTTCGCTACGGGCTGTGCCTTGCGTTTTCGGGACTCGGCGGGTTCCTTCCGGCCGCGGTGCTTTCGGGTGCGCCCGTGTTCTCGCCGAGCCCGGACCAGCTCGGTACGACGAACGGGCTGTTGATGCAGGGATCCAATCTCGGTCAGTTCGTCGGCCCGCCCGCACTCGCGGCCGTCGTGACGGCGTCCGGGTCGTGGAACAGCGTGGCCTGGCTCATGTGCGGAGCCGCCACGGCGGCCGTGGTTCTCGCGGGCTTCGTGCGTGTGATCGAGAACCGGCTTGCGCTCGCCCGCGCTTGAGCGCGGGTCGGCGAACGCGCCCTTAGACCAAAACGTTGTCGGTCGGAATCGCGTAGGCGCGATCCGCTTTAGTGTCCGCTCAAACGGGACCTCAGGAATTCGAGAGTGCGCGTATGCGCGAGCTCGGCCGCGCCACGGTCGTAGTGCTTGCCGCCGACGCGCGCAAAGGCGTGGTCGTTGCCCTCGTAATCGTGCAGCGTGACTTCGGGGTTGGAATCGAGCGCCGCGTGCATGGCGGCCTGCTCTTCGGCGGGCACGAACTCGTCGGCAGTGGCGATGTGAAGCGTCACCGGCGCGCGCACCGTTTCGTTCAGATAGCCTGCGAGGGCGACCCCGTAGTAGCCGACGGCGGCGTCCAGGGACGTCCGCGTCGCCGTGAGGAAGGCGAGCCGGCCGCCGAGGCAGAACCCGACCGCGCCGACCTTGCCGTCACAGGCGTCTAGCCCGCGAAGCGCATCGATGGTGCTGGCGATGTCGTCGACGCCCTTATCCACGTCGAATCCCTGGAACAGCTCGAACCGCCCGCGCCTATTTCGCGTCGGTTCGGTCGGTGATCTGGATGCCCGGTTCTTGCCGCCAGAACAAATCGGGACAAAGGGCGGCGAACCCTTCTCCCGCGAGCCAATCGGCGAGGCCCCGCATCACCTCATTGACGCCGAAGATTTCCTGGATGACGACGATTCCGGGGGCTTTGCCCGCGCGCGGCGTCGCGAGATAGCCCGCGAATTCGCCGCCGTCCGCGGCCTTGATGGTGATGTCCTGGGCGCTCATCCGATTCCTCGCTCGATCGCGTCGTCGTTCATCCGGCTGCCGCGGCATGATGCGCCGGTTTCGGTCCATCCTATTACGAACCGGATCGGGGTTTCGGCACCCCTGGAGGACGCGCCGGGGTGATGAGACGCGCGCATCGCGTGGGGCGCGCGGGCAACGCGGCCGCGAGCGACAAGGCGGCGGCGCCGAGCGGCCTCGGGTGGCCGAACCTAACGGATGTAGCCCGCCCACCGCGGAAGGGAGAGGCTGAGCTCGGGAACGTAGGTGATAAGGATCAGGACCACCACCATGGAGACCCACGGCCAGAACAAGCGCTTGGTCACCTGCATTATCGAGCGCTCGGCGATAGTCGAGACCACGAACACCGTCGCCCCGATCGGCGGCGTAATCATGCCGATCACCAGGTTGAAGACCATCACCAGGCAGAAGTGGATCGGGTCGATCCCGAAGCCCTGGGCGATCGGCAGCAGGACCGGGCTCAAGACCAGGATGTAGACCAGGCTTTCGCCGAAACACCCGAGTGCGAGGAAGATAAAGTTGATCAGAAGCAGGAACGTCCACGGCTGCGAGACCACCGAGTTGATCCATGTGGTCAGCAACTCTGGGACACCCGCGATTGCGATCAGGAAGCCAAAGATGTTGCCGGCCCCGACCAGAAGCAAGATCCCGCAACTGTACCCCGCCGCGCGCAACATGATCCCGGGAATGTCCTTGAACTTGAGGTCCTTGTACACGTAGAGACCGACGAACAAGCCGTACCACGCGGCGACCGCCGCCGCCTCGGTGGGCGTGAAGATGCCGAATAGGATGCCGCCGAGGATGATCACAGCCATTCCGAGCGCCGGAATGGCGTAGAAGAACGTGCGAACCAGGCGCACCACGCTGAACGGTTCGGGGTCGCGGTATTGAGGGCCGCCGCGCTTGGCGTGAATGTAGGCGACGATGGAGAGCGCGGGCACGGTCAGAAGTCCCGGAAGCACGCCCGAGAGGAACATGGCCCCGACGGACAGGTCGTTGATCACCGCGATCAGCACCATCATCAAACTCGGCGGCACGATCTGGGCATGGCTGCCGGCGGTGGCGATGATGCCAAGCGCGAAGTCGACGTCGTATTTCCGCTTTTTCAGCTCTGGCGTCAGGATGGCCGCGATCGCCGCGGTGTCGGCGCTTCCCGAGCCCGACATGGCGGCCAGACCGGTGGCGGCGAAGATCGCGACCTGAAGCAGGCTTCCCGTGATCCAACCGACGGCCGCGGTGGCGAAATCGACGATCCGGCGCGAGATACCGCCGGCGTCCATGATCATGCCGGCGAGGATGAAGAACGGGATCGCCATGATCGGAAACGAGTTGATGCCCGCATAAAAGCGGTGCGCGATCAGGACGATCGGCAACTCGGTCGTGAACAGCAGCGTCAGCGTCGCGGTGATGCCAAGCACGAAGACGACCGGCACCCCGAGCGCCAGGGTGACGAGGACGGCGGCGATGGCGAAGCTCACGCAACGTCCTCCGCTTCTACCATCACCTGCTTTTGGAACGGGTTATCCCAATGTTCGATAACCTGGAGGATCACCTCGATCATGAAATAGGCCATCGAGATCGGGACCACGGCGTAGATGATCCACATGGGAATCAGCATGGTCGGCGAGGTCTGGAGAAAGCCACTCTCGAACAGCAGGTAGCCCCCGTAGACCATGACGTACAGGAAACCGATGCTCGCCGCGGCGATCAGGATCTTGAGAATGCGCGCCGGGATCAGCGGCAACGCTTGGGGCAGCGCGTCGATGGCGAAGATGGTGCCTCGGCGCATGGCGATGCCCGATCCCGCCAAGCCCATCCAGACCTGGGCGAAGGTCGCGGTTTCGGTGGCGTCGCCGATCTGGAAGTTGAAAACGTAGCGGCCGAGAACCTGGAAGCCCACGGCCACCATCATGTAGCCGTAACACGCAAGCACGAAATAGGTGAAGCCGCCGCGGACGGCGCCGATGATCTTGGTCAACACGGGTAGGGCGCTGGGCATGCGTGTCATCCCCTTTGCTGGCGTCGCGTCGCCTCGTACGGCCCGGTCGAAACATCGGCCGGGCGGAGCCGTTCCGCCCGGCCGACATCAGTGCTTATCGTCGTCTGCTATTGCGTATCCCGGATCATTCGGTATCGAGAATGATCTTGAGCAGCTTCTTCTCTTCGTCGGTCTTCAGAAACTGGTCGTAGACCTTCTGCGAGGCTTCGATGAACGGCTCGCGGTAGGGCATCGTGACCTTGACGCCCTCGGCCAGCAGCATTTGAAGCTTCTTGTCCCCGTCGTGCTTGTAGAAATCGGTCTGCCAGTTGCAGGCGTATACGGCGGCGTCCTGGACGGCCTGCTGATCCTTGGCGGAAAGCGAATCCCACGTCTTCTCCGACATGATCATCGTGTTCGTGAACACGAGCCAACCGATCAGCGACCAATAGGGGGCCTGCTCGTAGAACTTCTGGCTGTGGTAATTGTTGTTGGCCGCGTCCGCGCCGTCGACGACGCCGGTCTGCAGCGCGCCGTAGACCTCGGGGTACGCGATCGCGGTGGCGTTCGCGCCCATGGCGTTGAAGGTGGCCACGTGCACCGGGTTCTCGATCGCCCGGATCTTAAGGCCCTTCATGTCCTCGATGGCGAAGATCGGCCGCTTCGACATGATGTTGCGGATGCCGGTGGTCACCGCGCAAAGGAAGCGGAGCCCCTTTGCTTCCGCTTTTTCCTGAATGATATTATGCAGCTCGCCACCGACACGCCAGACGCGCTGGAAGTGATCGAGATCGCGGAAGACGAACGGCATGTTGGCGACGTTGAACTCGGGCACCCAGTTGGCGACGACGGCGGACGCCGGCTTGGCGCCATCCAAGGTCCCCAGCAGAATTCCCTCGATCTCGTCGCGCTCGCCGCCGAGCTGCTTGTTCGGGAAGATGCGGACGGTGATGTTGCCGCCCGTAAGCTCGGCCAACTTTTTCTGAAATTCGACCTGGGACAGATGATTGACGTTGGTCACATTAGACTGGTGGGAGAACTTGAGTTCGCGGGCGTCCGCGGTCTGGTGCGCGAGCGCGAACACCGCACCGAACGCAACGGCCAATCCGATCGTGAATAGTTTCTTCATGAGTCGTAGTCTCCTCGCTGGTTGATTGTCGGGTAGAGAAGTCTGCTGGTGCGGCAACTTAGGCCGCCTTTTCGGCAAGCACGCCTAAATCGGCGAGAACGCGCCGCAGCGCGGCCACCCTCGCCTCGGGAAGCGGAAGGCGCGGCATGCGCGGCGGCCCCACGGGGCGTCCGATCAGCGCCAGCGCCGCCTTTGTCGCGGATACGTACAAATCCCCATCGATCGCGTCGAGTAGCGGATACAGTCGGTGGTAGATCTCGCGGCCGGCCGCCGGATTGCCGAGCGTCACCGTTTGCCGGTACGCCTCGGCCGAAAGGTCCGGCACGATGTTGCCGCACACCGACACCCAGCCCCGGGCGCCCAGCATCCACGCGTCGTAACGCGAAAAGACGACCATGCGATCGGCGCCGATGTGGCGGTGAATCTCGCGCACCCGTGATTGGTCGCCGCTCGCTTCCTTAATGTAGCGGACGTTGTCGAGCTCGGCCAAACGGGCGACGAACGCGGGGCGCAGGTCGACGTTGGCCGTGCGCGGGTTGTTGTAGAGCATGATCGGGATCGAGATCGCGTCCGAGATGCGTCGGTAGTGCTCGAACAGCTCGTCTTCGGTGGGTGAGCTGTAGTAGGGCTGGATCACCATGACGCCGTCGGCGCCCAGGCTTTCGGCCTCACGGCTGTAGCGAACCGCCACGTCGCACCACTCGTTGGCGGTGCCGACGACGACGGGAACCCGCCCCTTGGCCTGATCGACGACCGTCTCGATGACTTGCGTCCGCTCGTCGTCGGTGACCGACAGGAACTCACCGGTGCTGCCCAAGGGGATCAAGCCTGGAACCCCTTGGTCAATCTGCCACTCGACCAGGCTTCTCAGCGCGGGCGCGTCCACGCCGGCGCCGTCCTCGGTGAAAGGCGTGACGAGAACCGTGTAGCTTCCTTCGAAACCGGGCATCCTCCCCACTCCGCGTCATTTGTTCGGATTACGGCCCGAGCGCGCGACGCGAATTGCTGTCGCGCCCGTGAGCGCGCCGAGGACTGTAGCGGGGCCATACAACCTTGTCTATACGGATCGGGATACCGGCGGTATCGGGCCGTGCGGCAGGTTCGACCGTGCCTTGGCGCCTGGAAGGCCATTGTCTGATGGTCGGTTTAGAAGGGACAGTGGCGAATGATGGCGATATGGTCGAAGAAGCGTAGGTACGGGCGGAATGGGCCGCCCTGGTTATGTCGAGGGCGGTCACTGCCCCGAACGGCGCCATGAGCGGCAACGAGCTTCCGTTCCGGGGCGCGTCGAAAGCCCGCGGGCCGATTGATCCAAATCACAGCCCGCATGCGCGCATCTTCGTCTCCTGTCGGCGACGGTGCGTGCCTTGATTGTTACGGGAGATACGCCATGCCCAAGAACCCGACCTCCAAGTCGCGCTATCGCGACCCTGGGTGCGCCTATTGCCCGCCGACGGTCCGCGCTTGCCAAGCTGGCGAATCGGAGGACCGTGGCCCCGGCTTCTGCCCGACCAAGGTCGATGCGGACGGGATCGAGGAGGCGCGCGCCCTTTACGAAGACCCGGGCGTGCTGAAGGTGGCGCAGGAATCCGCGCGGGTCGAGGCCGAAGGGTATTGCCGCTGGACCCGCGTCGAGGAGATCGTGGCGTTCGCGAAGCGCATGGGGTTCCGCAAGATCGGAATAGCGACCTGCATCAGCTTCGTCGATCTTGCGCGGACGCTGAGCGGGATTCTCGAAAGCCACGGCTTTGAAGTGGCCTCGGCGGCCTGCAAGCACGGCAGCGTTCCGAAGGAGGATATCGGGCTCGCCGATAGCGAAAAAATCCGCCCCGGCGAGTACGAACCCATGTGCAACCCCGTCTCGCAGGCCGTGATGCTCAACCGTCATGGATGCGAGCTCAACATCGTGCTCGGCCTTTGCATCGGCCACGACAGCCTGTTCTTCAAGCATTCCGAAGGCCTCGCGACCACGCTCGTGGCCAAGGACCGGGTCCTCGCCCACAATCCTGTCGGGGCGCTGATGCTGGCGGACAGCTACTTCGAGCGGATTTGGGGGCCGGAGAGGCCGGAAAAACCGGCCAAGCTTCCCGCCGAGGGGCGGCGGACATAGCGCGGCGCCCGGCTCGACAAGCGACAACGGCCCTCGGGACAAATTCCGGCAAGCATCCCGGCGGCGGTCTCGGCGAAGACTAGTCGCGGTCGCGCTCGAAGGATTCGAGGCCGGGCACCCGCGGCAGCCACGGGAGCCGGCTGACCGCGTACAGCTCGTAAGTGGGCGTGAACGCTTCCGCGCCGTCGAAAGCGCCCAAGGGCACGGATCATCTCTCCGCGCTCTTCGACGAACGCGGGCGCGCCGCAGACGCGGCAAAAGTGGCGCGTGAGATGCTCGGACGTGGCGTAGGAACCGGTCTCGTCGCCGAGCATCCGCAGCCGCGCTGCCGGAAAGACCGCGTAGACGGTAAACGCTGAGCCGGTGTTCCTGCGGCAGGTCGTGCAGTGGCACATCCCCGTGCGGAGGGGTTCGCCCCGGGCTTCGAAGCGGACGGCGCCGCACATGCACGCGCCTTTGTAAACGGGGTCCGTCATGGTCGTCCCTTTCATTCTCTGGACTCGCACGCCCCGAGAGCCTGGTTTGGGCTCGTCCGCCATAGTGTACGCGTTCAAGTGAACGGTTTCGATCGACATGAACGCCGGGGGAATCGGGCTATGCCAGTACACTTGTCCAAGTTCCCTCACAACACCTTCCTTCCCCGCCATTTGATGTCGCCTGTGCCGGCCCGCCGTGCTTCGTTTTCGAATCGATCTCGGCGATGGCGCCGCTTCAGGACAGGACCGTGAAGGTTGTGGTGACGGGACCCGTCTTCGTCGACCCGGAAGGAGCGCGCCTCCGTGCCTGATCACGCGCAAGCGCGCTCGGCCCTGGCGGGGGTCTACCGTGCCGGCCCTACGGCGCCGATTCAACCGGCGAAGCCGGGGTGACGGTGTGCGAGCGTCGCGGCCTCGCGATTCTGCACCTCGCCGGGGACGACGGGGATGCGGCGTTCCGCCGGGCCGCCGAGGAATGGCTCGGCCTCGGCTTGCCGCGCGCCTTTCCGAACACGCGAACGTGCGCGAACTTACCGGCCGTCCTGTGACCGCGCGACCGTCGCGCCTTGTGCGAAGAAGGCCTCGCCGCCATGCTTGTGTAGCGCCCCGACGAGGCAGCCGCACAGGCGCAGGATTGGAGGATCAGGCCATGGCCACCACCTATGACGCCATCATCATCGGCGCCGGCGTGATCGGCGGCTGTCTCGGCTTCGAACTTGCCAAGCGTGGCTACAAAACCCTCAACGTCGACAAGCTTGGGGCTGCGGGGCACGGCTCGACGGGCGCGTCGTGCGCCATCATCCGCGTGCACTATTCGACCTTCGACGGCGTCGCCATCGCCAACGAGGGCGTGTGGTATTGGAAGAATTGGGCCGACTACTTGGGTGCCGACGACGAGGCGGGTTTCGCCACGTACCGCAACGTCGGTTGTGTCGTGACCAAGACGCCGCACAACGACAACCTGGTCAACGTGCTGGCGAATCTGAACCGGCTCGGCATCGCCCACGAGGAGTGGAGCGCTGACGAGCTAGTCCGTCACGTGCCGGTGGTGGATCCCAGCAACTTCTGGCCCGTTCGCCGGCGCGACGACCCGGCGTTCGGCGTCCCCACGGGCGAGCGCATCGCGGGTGCCGTCTTCACGCCCGGCGCGGGCTACGTCAGCGACCCCCAACTCACCGCCCACAACGCCGAGCGCGCCGCCGAGGCGGCGGGCGGGCGGTTTCGCTTCAACGCCGAGGTCGCCGCGATCCGCCAGGCGGGTGGCCGGGTGCAAGGCGTCACGCTGAAGGACGGCGAGCGCATCGACGCTCCCGTCGTGGTCAATGTCGCCGGGCCGCATTCGCACGTGATCAACCGCATGGCGGGGGTCGTCGAAGGCATGCGCTTCACCACGCGCGCGTTACGAGTCGAGGTGGCGCACGTTCCTGCGCCCGCCGGGTTCGACTTCGAAAACCTGGGCTGCGTTTTCTCCGACGGAGACATCGGCTGCTACTTCCGCCCCGAAAAGGGCAACCACATCCTGGTTGGAAGCGAGGATCCTGAATGCGACCCCAGGGAATGGGTCGATCCCGACGATTTCGACCGCTCGTTCACCGATCAGTGGACCAATCAGGTGTACCGCCTGGGGCAGCGCATCCCGGGCATCGGCATTCCCAATACGGCCACCGGCATCGTCGATTGCTACGACGTTTCGGACGACTGGATCCCGATCTACGACCGATCCGACCTCGACGGCTTCTACATGGCGATCGGCACCAGCGGCAACCAGTTCAAGAACGCGCCCGTCGTCGGGGCGGTCATGGCCGAGCTCATCGAGCGCTGCGAGCACGGCCACGACCACGACCGCGATCCGATCCAGTTTCCGCTCGTCCACACGGCCGAAACCATCGATCTCGGGTACTGCTCGCGGCGCCGCGAGATCAACGAGGCGAGCAGCTTTTCGGTCATCGGATAGGTCGGGTCCCGCGCGACCCGCCTCCAGCCCGCCCTTCCTGATGATCCGCAGGGTGCGAACGATTCATCGAGATCGGGTTTTCGATTCTATCGTTTCGCCAACACGCGCGTCGTCGGAGTTCTTCGATAACCTTCGGAAAAATGGATGCGGCGTGCGCGCACTGCCACCGTGATCGCCGAACACGAGCACCGCGATACGTAGCGGGTATATTTACAGGGACGGAGACGGACCGTAGCGGACCGAAAGTCTGGTCGGAGTGAGTGGACTCGAACCACCGATTAATAATCGAAAGCGGACTTTCCGAGGATCGTCGCAAAGAGTCTGCTTTTGACCCATTCCGGACCTTCGAAAGATCGGACGTGCTGGCGCGGTAGCCCTTCTCTACATCGGTGTCAAACCAAACTCGAAGAGTTGTACCGTTCGTGGGGGCAGGTCAATGACTGTGCCTGCCGCGCCGACATCACCGGCCCCGCCCACCTCATCGACGGCGGCACATTTGAACTCGGATTCGCCCTCTGGGTTCGCCATCGATCTTGCCGCCAGATGTACCAAAAACATTGATTCTTATAGAATAATCAGCGCCAAACCGCATCTGTAGACAAGCTATTGTGGGAAATTCGGGTTGACTAGCTTGCTGCACTCGTCGACCGGGCGCCGAAACCACCCCGCGCAACCGTGCGGGTGCGCGCGCGCGGCTGGCTGACCTGGGACTTGGCAACCTGCGCGCGACCGTCGCGGGACACGTTGCCGACCCCGACGCCGCCGCTGGTGTAAAACTGCCGGGGGTCGTTGCGGGAGCGGTAGAGTGGCTGCGAATAAATCGCCGCCGAGGTGCCGCGCGGCGCCAACATATAGCCGACCATGAACGGCAACCAGATCGAACCGGTGGAGGTTTGCCGTCGATAACACCGGTCGTTGCCGAAGTCGGCGTAGCACGTTGAGGATGTCTGGTAACGCGGGGCGACCTCTTCCTGCAACGCCTTTGCCTTGTCATATTCGGCGCGGCATGTCGCTTCGTCCTGAACCCCGGCGGCGATGCACGCCTCCACCGATTCGTAAGTTAGGACTTCTTCTTTCGAGTCGCCGAAGAAGACGAGGGCCAGTGCGCCCGCCCCGAGCAGGGCCACTACGAGGATGGTCGAGCGATTCATCGGACGCGCTCCTTGCTCACGGGGTCATGCTGGCGGCATTGAGGATGCCGGCGGTGAGCGCCGCGGCGCCAAGCCAGATACCGGCGGCGATCTCGTTGTTCTCGATACGCTCGGAGACCCGCGGCATCGGCAGCCGCACGAGGAGATAGACGACGATCTGCACTATCAGCGCGACCATGCCCCAGACGGTCATTTCGAGGATCGTGCGTGAACTGATCATGGCGCTCGCCAGCGGCAGGGCGAAACCGATCATGCTGCCCGAAAAGGCGACTGCGGCGGCGACCGAGTTCTCCTTGATCAGCTTGATTTCGTTGTGCCGGGTGACGTTGGTATAGATCGCGAAATATACGATCATCAGGAAGAGGGAGACGCCGAAAAACGCCAAGAATTCCGGCAGATCCGTCAGATAGTTGCTGAGTTGGTCAACCATTCAAAACTCCTTTGCGGACGCTCGGACGCTCGGACGCCGGTTCCGGTCTGCGCGTCAAATGACTTTCACCGTGGGGAGGTCGAGGTCCACGCCGACCATGAGTTCCACCGTCTTTTCCCCTTCGTAGGCCTCGACCGTGATCAAGAGATACTCGTTCTTTTTTCCCTCTTCCAGGTTGCGGCCGAACAGCATGGCCTGCTGGACGACGTCGTTCGCCTCCTCGGTTTCGGCATCTTCGTAAACTTTCTCGGTGAACACCACCGAATCGGCGTGGCCCGGCGTGGTGTCGAACCAAATACGTTCATACTCCGTGCCGTCGTCGAACCGGTAGGTGGGCGCCCCGATTTTGCCGCCCTTCGCGGTCCATTGCGCCCATTCCCCCGCGCTACCCGGATAGATACTCTTATATGGCACATAAAGGGTGATTTCCTCGACGTGCTGGTCCTCGACGCCGTTGACCGTGAGGATCTGGATCATCGTGTCGTCCGCGCCGTAATAGCGGTGCACGTACGTGTCGTCGCCGAGATCGACGAATCCCTGCGCGACGATCAGGATCGTTTCCTCCGGCAACTCAACATGCAGATCGTCGGCGTGCATGCGTAACGGCAAGGTGTCGATATCGACCGCCGCGCCGATGCGCAAGCCCAGCGGCGTCGGCAATGCATCGTCCTCGCCGCGTTTGGAAAATTTGTTCTTGATGTCGCGTACGCCGCTCTTGAACAGCGATTTCATACTGCCGACGATCATATCGACCACCCTGGGTTTGGCGTCGTGTTGTCGGTGCGGGGCACGGCCTAACCTGTCTTTGGCGCCGGCCAATCGATGTCGCCCGGCGCGATCCGCCGCGCCGCCAGGAAATAGACGATCGTTCCGGGATCGATCCGGTGACCCGACGGCGCGTTTAGGATGAGGTCGTCGCCCAAGGCACTTTCGGCGACGCCAATCAAGGTCGCGTCGTGGTTTTCCTTCAACGTCGCGAACAGGGCGCCGTAACTCACCGCACCGGCGTTCTCCGGCACCTTGAGACTAAATTGGGTCGGCCCTTCCAGGGTAGACAGCAACTGGCGCTGGACGCGGCTCGAACCGGGGTCCTGGGCCGAGCGCACCATGAGCTCGATGGACAGCGAGACGTTGCATTCGGCCTGCGGACAATGGGCCTTGAGGAGGTCGGCGAAACTCTCCTGGTCGAAATAGGCGACGATATGAGCGTCTTGGTTGACCGCTGCGGCCCCCAAGGCGGCGGCGAGGGTCTCGCTGTCATCATGGCCGAGGGCGATGATGTCCCCGGCCCCGGCCACACCGGCGCGGGTCAGCACATCCGGCGTGTTGAGCGCGGCGCCGCGGACGAAGCGCACCTGATCGGGCATCGGGTTCTCGACGTCCTGGACCGTGCACAATACGATTTCTCGGTCCTTTTCGCCGATATCGCCGCGGAGTTGATCGACCATCCGCTGGGTCCGGAAGCCATGCCAGCCGAGAATGACGATGTGATTCGCCAGATTCTCGTAACTCGATTGTCCGCGCACGCTTTTTCTCCATCGGTCGGATACCTGCTGGACCGCTTTGGCGATGATCGTCGTAAACAGCGCGATGCCACCGGGCATTATCCACAAGACGGTGACCAGTCGTCCGGCCAAAGTCGCCGGCGCGAAATCGCCATAACCCACGGTGGTGGCGGTGGTAGCGTAAAAATACCAGAATATGCTGGCCTCGGCTATTTCCTCGCCGCCGGCAAGGGCGATCACGCCCCAAGATATGGCGAAATGGCAGGCCGCGAAGACGAACACCGCACCCCAACTCAGCCCGGCGATACTGGCGTAGATGCGTCTCGCGAGTCTCGACAGAATGATGTGCATTCAAGTCAACTACGTCAACCGGTTCGCCTGTCGTCGCCGATCCGCGCGTGCATGTGGCGACAAGCCCGTGCCGATGCATGATTCCCGACGGTTCGGTTCCTGTCTCGCCAAATTAACCCTTGATTTCCATGTTACATGTAATATGTTGGGTGTTAAGAGGCGATGTTACATGTAATATGTTGCATGTAAAGAGACAAAGCAGTTAGCCTGATGGCATCGAAAAAGTCATCCTACTATCAGTCCCGCTACCGCGCACGCTTGCGCGAGCGAGGCTTCATCAAGCGCGAGATTTGGATTCCGCCCGAATTCGTCGAGGTTCTCAACGACTGTCAGGCCGCGCTCAGGGAGGGCGTTATTCCCATCATTCCGAGAACCGATAGGGAGAGAACCATGAGCCAAAACGAAAACTGGACTACGGAGACCCTATGTGCGGCGTTGGCTCGATCGGAGCCCGCGTCGTCCGGCGATTTTGTCGTCGAACTTGTGGAAAGCGCCGATCCGGGGATTCTCATCACCATGACGGAGTTCGGCGATCTGCCCCTCCTCATGAGCGTCAGTGGCGGCCAGATCCTGGTCGATACCCTGCTTTGGCCCGTGGATGACGTGGCGGACCCCGTCGAATTCAACGCCATGATCCTGAAGACCCACAAGCTCTTGGCGTTGTCGACCTTCGGCATCCGCGCGGGGCCCGACGGAAAGGATTACTACGAACTGTTCGGCGCGCTCAGCGCGCGTTCGATTTTGGATTCGGTCATATTCGAAGTCGAAACCCTGGCCGACAACGCGATGCAGGTCGCCGAGGCCTACCAAACGGACCTGAAGAAGGTCGCTTGAACAATTGCGCCGCAACGCGCGTAACGAATCTGACGAAGGAGTAAGACAGTTGAATATTTGGGCAAAGGTCGCGACGGCCGTCCGCGGCGGCGTCAACGAGGCCGGCGAGGCGATCGTCGACAGCCAGGCGCTGCGCATCCTCGACCAGGAAATCCGCGACGCCAACAACGAACTCATCCGCTCGAAGGAATCTCTGACCGGCATCATCGCCAAGCGCAAGCTCGCTGACAAAAAGGTCGAATCCCTAAAGGCCTCGACCAAGGAATATGAAGGTTACGCCATGCAGGCGCTCGACAAGGGTGACGAAACCCTGGCGACGGAAATCGCAAACAAGATCGCCGGGCTAGAAGCCGAACTCGCCGGCGAAGAGGGCCTCGCCAAATCCTTCACCGACAGCGAAACGCAACTTCGCCGCGCGGTCGCCCAAACCGAGGCCAACCTGAAACGGCTCAAGCAGCAGGTCGACACGGTCAAGGCGACGGAAACGGTCCAACGCGCCCAGGCCGCGGTCGCGGCACGCCACTCCGGCGCCGATTCGAGCATGCGCGGCGCCGTCGACAGTTTGGAACGGCTGAAAAAGAAACAGGCCGAACGCGCTGCGAAGTTCGAAGCCGCCAATGAACTTGCCCATTCGACCGAAGAGGTCAGTCTCGACGACAAGCTCAAAGCCGCCGGGATCGTCGATGGCGGCGCGAAGGGCGGCGACGTACTGGCGCGGCTCAGGTTGCAACGCGGCGCCTGATCCGGCCGCGTCGCGCACCCGCCGGCCGTCCACTTTTACTCCGCATGCAGCGCGTTCCTGTTGCCCCGCGTCCGGACCTCGAACGGACGGCGGTCGATCACGGATTCGAACGCGACGAAGCGGGCGGCGTGCACTATTGGGACGAAAGCGTCTATTACCGCTTCACCCTGAGGCAGATCGAAGACGACATCGAACGCTGCGGCGACGACATCGAGGCCATGTGCCACGAGCTGTTGGACCGGGCCGTGGCCGACGACACGGTCTTCCGCGGCCTTCGCATTCCGGAGTCCTATTGGGACTATGTCGCCGAAAGCTGGCGCCGCCGGGAGAAGGATCTCTACGGGCGCATGGATTTTTCCTACGACGGCGCCGGCGACGCCAAACTGCTTGAATACAATGCAGATACGCCGACGACGCTTTACGAATCCTCGGAATTCCAGTGGCTGTGGCTGGAACAGGCGGCGGCCATGGACTTAATCCCCAAGGAGTCCGACCAGTTCAACGAACTCTACGAGGACCTTCTCGACGCGTTTGCCGATCTTGGCGTCGAGGGAGTGCTTCATTTCGCCTGCATCGAAGAGATCGAGGACGACAAGGGGACCGTCGACTACCTCGAGGAATGCGCCCGGGATGCGGGTCTCGAGACCCGCTTCATCGCCATGAAGGACATCGGTATCGACTTGCAGGGGCGCTTCAGCGACCTCGAAGACGAGGTCATTTCCACGATGTTCAAGCTTTATCCCTGGGAATGGATTATGGGCGAGGATTTCGCGCACTACCTGCCGACGAGCGGCGTTCATTTCCTCGAGCCGCCGTGGAAAGCGGTCCTCGCCAACAAGGGCTTGCTCCCCTTCTTGTGGGAAATGTTCGAGGGTCACCCGAACCTGCTGCCCTCGTATTTCGAGGGCGATCCGCGGGCGGCCGATCTTTCGCCTTATTTTGTCCGCAAGCCGTTGCTTTCGCGCCAGGGTTGGAACGTCGAGATCCATGGCGACGACCACGTAGCCTTTCGCCGTGACGGCCCCTATGGTGACGAGGGGCACATCGTCCAGGCGTTTCACCCGCTGCCGGAATTCGACGGCACCTATCCTTTGGTCGGCTGTTGGATGGTGGCCGGACGATCGGCGGGGTTGTGCATTCGCGAGGACCGAAACCTGGTGACGACCCCGGATGCCCGGTTCGTTCCGCACGTGATATTGGATTGAGGGAACGCATTGACGACGCCTATCGCAACGCCGGCCTTCGTGATCGACCAAAAGGCCCTGGAAGCGGACCTGGCGGCGGTACGCGAGATTGCAGACCAAGCCTCGTGCCAATTGCTTTATTCCCCCAAGGCGTGCGCGTTGTCCGACGTCCTACGACTCGTGTCGCAAAACGTGGACGGTTTTGCTTGTAGTTCGCCCTACGAGCTCAAACTGATCGAGCGCGTGTGTGGCGACGCGGGGTCGTTGCATTTGATTAGCCCCTTGGTCGAAGCGGAAACCCTGGAGATATTCGGCGACCGTCTCGCGTCTGTGACCTTCAACTCGCTATCCCAGTGGGAACGACTGGGCAAAAAAGCCTCGATCCGGACCCGCCAGGGTCTCCGCATCAATCCGCAACTTTCCTTCGTGCGCGACCAGCGCTACGACCCATGCCGGCGCAATTCAAAGCTCGGCGTGCCGGTCCACGATCTGGCTGAGCTAGCCAGGTCCGATCCCGGCCGGCTCGAGGGCATCGACGGACTACATTTTCATACCAACTGCGACGAAACCGACTTTGCCAGCCTGCTGGCGACCGCGCGCCACATCGCGGACGTGATCCCGCATGTGTTGGAACGCATGGATTGGATCAACTTGGGCGGCGGCTACCTGTTCGCCGAGGCGTACGACCTAGCCGACTTTTTTGACGGGGCCGCGATCTTCCGCCAACGCTTCGGTCTTGACGTCTTCATCGAACCGGGTGCGGCGCTGGTCCGCCGCGCGGGGACGATCGTGGCGACGGTGCACGACATTCTCGGAGGGGACGATCTCCAGATCGCGGTCTTGGACACGGCGGTCAACCACATGCCCGAGGTTTTCGAGTTTCAGTTCGAACCGGACGTTTTGGGCCACGTGGCCGGCGGATTGTACGGCTATATACTTGCCGGATGTACCTGCATGGCGGGGGACGTATTCGGTGAGTACGCGTTCGACATGCCGCTGGCGGTCGGATCGCGGTTGACGTTTCTCAATATGGGGGCCTACACGATTTCCAAGGCCCATCGCTTCAACGGCGTCGGCTTGCCGTCGATCTACCTGCGCCGGCGCGACGGTTCGTTGTATCTGGTCCGCGAGGATTCGTTCGAGGAGTTCGCCCAACTTTCGGGAGTTGCCGACCGTGCAGTTGCGTGAACAGCGCGTCGCCATCCCGCTGGCGCCCGGTCACGCCGGTCTCATCGGGCACATGGAAAAGGCGCTGTCTTTCCGCCTCGGGGACGGTGAGGTCCCGGTGCGCGTCGCCGTCACCGCCATCGAGGACGGCCACTACCAGTGCGAGATCGGCTGCCTGGTCGGCGCGGGCGACGTCGAGCGCGCAAGCGAGCGCACGATCTTCGCGTTGGAACGGCGGCCGGCCGAATCGGCCGGTGGTTTCAACGCGGTCTATCTGGTGCCAACGGGGATCGGCGCGGAGGTCGGCGGCCACGCCGGGGACGCGACCCCGGCGGCGCAGCTCTTCGCCTCCTGCTGCGATCACCTCATCACCCATCCCAACGTGGTCAACGCCAGCGACATCAATGAGATTCCCGCGAACGCCGCCTACGTCGAAGGCAGCGTGATTTGCCGCCTGTTGATGGGAACCGTAGGGCTCAGGCCGGTGCGCGCCAATCGCGTGCTCGTAGTGATCGATGCCCGCTCCGATGAGATGATCGAGAATCTCGTCCTCAATACCGTCGAGGCGGCGCGCGCCACGTATGGGCTCGACTGCGCAGGGATCTACAGACTCGACCCACCTTTGGAGTTGGAAGCCGCCTATACCGCATCGGGTCGGGCCGCCGGGACGGGCCACGGCATCAGCCGGTTGTTCGAGCTGCTGCGCGAGACGCCGATCAGTTACGACGCGGTCGCGATTTCGTCGCTGATTGCCGTGCCGGAGGGTTATCACGACCGCTATTTTGAGAGCAACGGCGACATGATCAATCCGTGGGGCGGCGTCGAGGCGATGTTGACCCATGCGGTGTCGCACGTCTTCGAGGTGCCGTCCGCCCACGCGCCGATGATGGAGTCGCGCGACATCCTGTTCGCGGATCCCGGCCGGGTCGATCCCCGCATGGCCGCGGAAGCGATCTCGTCGTCGTTCCTGCAATGCGTGCTCAAGGGGCTCAAGCAAAGCCCGCGCATCGTCGTCGACCCGGTGGAGATGCGCGTCGCCGACGTGATGACCGCCGAGGATGTCTCGTGCCTGATCCTGCCGGACGGCTGCATCGGGCTGCCGACCTTGGCCGCGCTAGAACAAGGCATCCCGGTCATCGCCATCCGTGAGGGGCGCGGCGTCATGCGCAACGATCTGACGATATTGCCGTGGCAACCCCACCAACTCTTCGTCGTCGAAAACTACTGGGAAGCGGCCGGCGTTCTCAGCGCGCTCCGCGCCGGAATCACGCCCGACTCGGTCCGCCGTCCGTTCGGAATAATGCCAGCCAAGACCTGGCGCGAGGCCGACGCGACCAGATCAAACGAAAACAATCGCGGGCAACGTGCCGGGGTCAGCAAGAAATTTTGAATGCCCGCCGACTATTGTTCAGCCGCGGGGGGATACGAAGACACACCGCTTGAAATTGAAATTCCTGATTTTATTGGGTCGACGGATTGATTACGGGGACTTTCTGATTGAGCGGCTGTCGCGGATCCGTTCCTGGCTATGACCGACTGTGCAGCAAGGGCAAACGCGTCTTCCGCTATACGGGTCCTAACGGAAGCAACCAATCGTTGTGCCGGCTTTGAGGCGCGAAGCGGTCAACTACCTCCAATCAAATCTTGGGCAGGTCTTGTCTTAGTCGAAATCTTTAGCGGGGTGGTTTTCGCGTCGCGTCTGAGACCGTTCGAAGCCTAGCGTCCTCGGCTTCCAGGAACGCATAGACATCCGTTGAGGCAAAGGCGGCATCGGCGCGAAAGAAGCGCCGTAGCTTGCGATCCCGACGCCGGACGACAACCGGCTTCAGCACGTCGCGCCAGCCGTCGGCGCTATGCACGTTACCGGGCCGTGATGTGCACCGCCCCAGATGCGCCTTACCCGATTGCAGCCATCTCCTGCCAAGTGGGAGATCATCTGCTGGACGAGTTCGTCAGAAATAGGCAAGAATTCCAAATGGACTTTCTCAAGGAAAAACTGCAGCCCCTCCTCTTTCTCGTAGCCGCAATTTGGATTGTCGAGATCGTGAATTTTAGCCTAGGCCATCGTCTGACCGTATGGGGAATTCTCCCTCGCAACCTTGGCGGTCTAATTGGCATCCCTCTCGCGCCATTCATTCACGCCGGATTCTGGCACACCGTGTCGAATACGATCCCGCTCATCATCCTGGGTGGTCTGACCATGACCATGGGGAGCAAGCGATTTTGGACGTCGACGGTGGGGATCACTTTATTGTCCGGAGCTTTTGTCTGGCTATTCGCGCGGGGCACCTATCACGTGGGAGCAAGTGGATTGATGTTCGGTTATTTTGGCGCTTTGTTGGCCCGGGCGGTGATCGAACGCACCATCCCGTCAATCGTCATCGCGTTCGTTACGGTTACCTTGTACGGCGGACTATTGTGGGGAGTCCTGCCGATCAGGAGCCACGTCTCGTTCGAAGGCCACCTGTTCGGATTGATCGCCGGCATCGCCATCGTCTGGCTCGACCGTAGGTTCCGCACGCTCCAAACTTAGTGGGTTTTCCTCGCAAGATCTCATCCTCAGGGCGATCGATGAGTTTCTGGCGAACGAACGACCGGAGGACGCAGGGTTTCATTGAACCTGCCTGGGGCGCTCACAAGCGACCAACCGGGTGGTCCAGCATCCGCTCTTGGGCGGAGAGCGGACATTTCGTCGTAGGTGGCTGCACTTCCGCTTATGACCCGGTGCGGACATGATTGGTTAATAGAGACCCCTTCAATTGCTGTGTTCTAACGTTAGTTGTGACACTGCGCTGACAGTTTTACTGAATGGTGAAAAGGCTTGGAATGACTTTGCTAGATGTAGATGACGTTGTAGGTGCTGGGCTTTGCGCAGGATGCGGTATCTGCGAGAGTATGGCGGGTAGCGATGCCATTGAACCGAGATTCCCCGGATGACCACTTGCGGTCGCTTGTAGCT
>PVBE011726414.1_pt1 | contig 89926 bp, 90 predicted proteins | sample 1631181 | NCBI WGS metagenome assembly PVBE01 (sample SAMN08397723, study PRJNA350692) | Marine metagenome, whole genome shotgun sequencing project. | isolation source: water | place: Pacific Ocean | collected 2012-04 | reverse complement strand
TTATTCGGGTCTGGTTGGAGCCGTCGGCGTTCATCACGTAGATCTCCGCGTTGCCGTCGCGATTGGAGACGAAGGCGATGCGGCTGCCATCTGGTGAAAAGGAAGGATCGGCGTCGTGGGCGAGGTTGTTCGTGAGACGGATCTGGTTGAAGCCATCGGCGTTCATCACGTAGATCTCTCTGCTGCCGTCGCGACCGGAGTCGAAGGCGATGCGGCTGCCGTCCGGTGACCAGGAAGGGTAGAAGTTCATGGCGATGCGGCTGCCGTCCGGCGACCAGGAGGGTTCGGAATCGTAAGTGGTGTTATTCGTGATTCGGGTCTGGTTGGAGCCGTCGGCGTTCATCACGTAAATCTCTCTGTTGCCGTCGCGATCGGATTCAAAGGCGATGCGGCTGCCGTTCGGTGACCAAGAAGGAGCAAGGTACCAGCTGTCAGAGGAGGAGCCCCGGGCGGGGGTATTCGTGAGGCAGGTCTGATTGGAGCCGTCGGCGTTCATCACGTAGATCTCGTAGTTGTCGATCTCGTCGTCGGGAAAGACGTGAGCGGAAATGAAGGCGATACGGCTGCCGTCCGGTGACCAAGAAGGACTATCGTCCAAAACAGAGTCCAGGTCGGTGAGACGGGTCCGGTTGGAGCCGTCGGCATTCATCACGTAGACCTCTCTGGTGCCGAAGCGCTCGGAGACGAAGGCGATGCGGCCACCGTCCGGTGACCACGAAGGGTTGGAGTCCCAGGTGGGGTGGTTATCCGTGATTCTGGTCTGCTCGGAGCCGTCGGCGTTCATCACGTAGATCTCTCTGTTGCCGTCGCGACTCGAGTCGAAGGCGATGCGGTCGCCGTCCGGTGACCAGGAAGGGGAGCAGTCCAAGAAGGGGTTATTCGTGAGACGGGTCTGGCTGGAGCCGTCGGCGTTCATCACATAGATCTCTCTGTTACCGTCGCGATCGGATTCGAAGGCGATACGGCTGCCGTCCGGTGACCAGGAAGGGTGGCCGTCCCAGGCGGTGTTATTCGTGAGACGGGTCTGGTTAGAACCGTCGGCGTTCATCACATGGATCGCCGAGTTGCCGTCGCGATCGGAGACCAAAGCGATGCGGCTGCCGTCCGGTGACCAAGAAGGCCTTTGGTTAAGAACAGAGTCCAGGTCGGTGAGACGGGTCTGATTGGAGCCATCGGCGTTCATCACGTAGATCGCCCACCCGTCGCGATCGGAGCGGAAGGCGACACACCTGCCGTCCGGTGACCAGGAAGGGAAGGAGTAGGAGACAGGGTTATTCGTGAGACGGGTCTGGTCGGAGCCGTCGGCGTTCATCACATAGATCTCTCTGTTGCCGTCGCGACTGGAGTCGAAAGCAATGCGGCCGCCGTCCGGTGAAAAGGAAGGGGAGCAGTCCAAGGCGGGGTTATTCGTGAGACTGGTCTGATTGGAGCCATCGACATTCATCACGTAGATCTCTCTGTTGCCGTCGCGATCGGATTCGAAGGCGATGCGGCTGCCGTCCGGTGAAAAGGAAGGGGAGCAGTCCAAGGCGGTGTTATTCGTGAGACGGGTCTGGTTGGAGCCGTCGGCGCTCATCATGTAGATCTCAAAGGTGCTGCCGTCGCGCTCGGAGACGAAGGCGATGCGGCTGCCGTCCGGTGACCAAGAAGGGTCGCCGTCAAAGGCGGGGTTATTCGTGAGACGGGTCTGGTTGGAGCCGTCGGCGTTCATCACGTAGATCTCTCTATTGCCATCGCGCTCGGAGACAAAGGCAATGCGGCTGCCGTCCGGTGAAAAGGAAGGGTCGCCGTCAAAGGCGGGGGTATTCGTGAGACGGGTCTGGTTAGAGCCGTCGGCGTTCATCACGTAGATCTCTTTGTTGCCGTCGCGATCGGAGTCGAAGGCGATGCGACTGCCATCCGGTGACCAGGAGACGGCGTTCCCGCAACGACTGCAGAAACGTGCAGTATCCGGAAGGGACTGTCCACAGTGGATACAGAAACTACTCACACGCCCCACCTATCCGGCACCAGCTCAAGCATCCACCGCATGCCGCGACTCTATGCCCGCGTGTCCACGGCGACAACAAGATGATCGCCCCCCGGCGCGCCGCCGCAAAGATGGAGGCCGCAAGATAAGGTCCGGCAGCTTGCACTCCACTGGCAACTGCGATGTCTCCTCCGTGACCGATCACGGTCAACCTCTTCAAGGGCACCTCGGTGCCCTCAGGGTGGTTGGTATCGAAAGAGGCCCTCCTACTGAACCAGTGACCACGAAGAATAGCCGCCATAGGCGGAGTTATTCGTGAGATTGGTCTGGTTGGAGCCGTCGGCATTCATCACATAGATCTCAAAGTTGCCGTCGCGATCGGAGAAGAAGGCGATGCGGCTGCCGGTGGCGGGGTTGTCACTGCTGCACGTCGCGAGCAATCAAGCGCAAATCGCCACCACCATCGTCGTCGTTCTCATGTGTGCGCAAGTGTAGTTGAGCACACTCCCAGAGGCCGTCGTCCCTGAGTACGTTACTGTACGACCAGAGCTTCTGATGATGTGACTGCTGTCGTTGGTTATCCTGTTGCCCTCTCTGGAGCCAGACGTTGGTTCCGGAGGGGAATCGGGACCTACACTCGAGAGGAGCACTTCACTCTTCGCTCGGTATCCGCCTTCAGCGACAGCTCTTCTCGATTAGATAGAGTTCGAACCGCACGTCCCCGGTCGCCTCCCCCGAACCCCACTTCACCGTTACCCAATAGTCCTTCATGACCGTCTCCGACGTAAACAACCTCGGGAAGAGTTCACGAAGGCGCTCGTTCGTCTTCTTGGCCAAAGCAACGCCGTCCTGGTGGTCGGGTCCCAGACCAAACGTCAACAGCAGCCCTGAAGGATCAGTCCGCATCGCACCGATTTGGGTTCCCCGATGACTTCGTCCTCGAACCGGGCACGTGGGTACTCGTCCGGAGCGGATTTCGCGAGCCCAGGCGCGGTCGACCTGTCCTGGTGCAACTGGCAATCGGCGATCTGGAACAACAACGGCGACACCGCCTTGCTTCTCGACTCGCTCGGGAACATCGTGCGCTCGTTGAGCTACTGAGTCATCCGACAAGGCCTGCTCTAGCCCCGCGACCGGCGACTCCACCGCAGGAATCGTTGCTGGTCACGAGCCTGTATCATTCTGGCCGATGAGCGACCCCAAGACATGCAAACTCGCTAACCTGCCCAACGGGAATATGGTCTCCGCTGAGCACTGGCCGGGAGGACGGAGTCTGGGGGGCAAGGCGTTTGCCCCTCCGGAGTTCCGCACCGATGCCTGACTGTGAGCGAAGCGGAGACCAGTTGGTGTGACGAGACCCTCGCGCAGCTCGAGGGTCTAACGGAGGAGTAATCATGGCACCAGTCGAAGATCTCGGTACGTACGACGTAATCATTATTGGCGCGGGAATGAGCGGCTTGATGGCCGCCAATGTCCTGGCACAGCAAGGCTGGCGAGCGCTCCTCATCGAGAAGGGCACCGGGCCCGGGGGATGTACGGTCAACTTCCAGCGAAAAGGGTTCCGTTTCGACGCCTCGACGCATCTGATCAACGGCTGCGAGTCGGGAGGGTCTATCTACGAGGAGCTGCGCAAGGTCGGTGCCGAGGACCGGGTCGAGTTCGTCAAGCTTCAGACGCTGATGGACTGGACCGACGACGCGCGAGGCATCTCGACCCAGCTGCCGGTTGCTCTCCCCGCATATGTCGACACGCTTTCGCAACTGTATCCGCACGAGGAGAAGGGCATCCGCGAGTTCTACCGGAGATACGAAAGCGTCGCCAAGCTCCTTCTCAGTAACTCGGGCACAAGCGAGTCGGAACAGGCCGCGCTGTTCATGCAGCATCCGGAGGTGATGCAGGACTTCGCCGCACTCCAGGGTAAGAGCGCCAAGGACATCGTGGATCGCTACGTATCCGATCCAGACCTGATCGAGATGATGACCATCCTGACCGGACTGTTCGGCCTCGGCTACGACGAGATCGATGCCTTCCTGTTTGTAATGGCGGACCTGGGGTACCGCTTGGAGGGGGCCTATTACCCGAAGGGCGGGTCGGGGTACGTCTCCGAGGTGCTGGCCGACCTCTTCGAAGCGAGGGGTGGGACCATACTCCTCGACCACCAGGTCACGTCGCTCAGTCTCTCGGACGGTCTGGTCGATGGCGTCGTCATGCGAAGGCCTAAAGGACAGGAGTTCGCAGCGAGCGCGCGTACCATCGTGGCCGCCTCCGACCTGACGGCCCTTGTGGGCGAACTCTGTCCACCTGGAGCCCTGGCCCCGGAATTCATCGAGAAGATCGAGGAGCGGGTCCCGTGCGTCTCGGCAGTAATCCTCTACGCCGGGATCGACTTCGACTTGCGCGAGAGAGGCATCACGGGCTACGAGATTCACCGGACCTGGGGCGAGCTGAGTTCGTCGGAGCTCGTGAACGAAATCGCGACAACGGGCGATTACTCCCGATTGCCGAGCGGCAACGCCACTGTCTACAGCAACGTGGATCCCGGCTGCTGCCCGGAGGGCAAAAGCCTGATTTCTACGCTTGCCTACGCGACCCCGGAGCTCTTCGAAGGGGCCCTTGATCGTGGTTGGCGGCGTGGCCGCACCTACGGGGCGCTCAAGCAAAAGATCACCGACCAGCTCCTCGAGAAGATGGCGAGGACACTAGGGATTCCCGACCTGGCCGATCATGTGGAGGTAATCGAACTGGCGACGCCTGTGACGCTCAAACGCTACACGTCCAATCGGGGTGGCTCCTTCGTCGGTTGGAGCATCACACCCGGGCAAGGAGTCTTCAACGCCATTCCACAGCAGTCGCCGGTGCCAAACCTGTTCTTATGTGGGCAGTGGGTCTTTCCGGGAGGAGGCGTCGCCCCTGCCATGATGAGCGGTTCCGGTGCGGCGGAGCTCGCGGACGCCTATCTCAAGAAGAAGGGCTGAGAAGACACCCGGCCGCTTCGCATCGCAGGAGTCGCTGGTCCCACTGATTCGCTCGCCTGCCGGCCGGGCCACTCTTCAGTTCGGCTTCTGTCTTCCGGGCCACGATGAGCTCCTGACTGTGCCGAGAACAGACCGGGACTACGTTCTTCCCACCGACTGCCAGTTGTTCAACCAGCGAGGGCAGGATAGCAGGGTATGCTGCAGTCCCCATCCAGAGGACAGCCAAGGGCTCTACTAAACCGTGTTGGTTCCCCCATCGACGCCAAGCGTCTTGCCGGTCACGTAGCTCGAACCATCGCTTGAAAGAAAGAGCACGACGCTCGCCACCTCCTCGGGCTGAGCTATTCGGCGAAGGGGCAAAGCCGCTCCCTGGGCCTGGAGCTGGCCCGACTCGATCAGTGACTGCGTCATCCCCGTATCGATTGGCCCCGGCGAAACAGCGTTTACCCGTATGCCCCGAGGCCCCAGTTCCATGGCCAAGCAGCGAGTGAGCATGATTACCCCGGCCTTGGAGACACAGTAGTCGGCGATGGTGTTGACCGGGTTGTAGGCGGCAATGGAGGAGAAGGTGACGATCGTTCCGCCGTGCTCCTCGGCAATCATCTGCCTTGCCGTCTCGCGAGCACAGATCATGACCCCCGTTAGATTGACGTCGATCACCTTGCGCCAGCGATCAGTCGGCTTATTCAGAATCGTGCCAGCCCGGGGATTGATGAACGGATCGGTACTCTCATCGCCCTCGAGGAAATTTGCGTACGAGATCCCGGCTGCCGCAACGAGGGAATCAACGCGGCCAAAGGTGCGCGTCGTTGAGGCCACGAGTTCAATCACGTCGGCCTCATTCGAAGTGTCAGCATGCTGAAACGCCGCCCGCCCCCCGGCGGTCTCAATTCGTGAGACGGTCTCAATCCCTCCCTCGTCGACGATGTCGGACACAACCACAGCCGCGCCCTCGCGAGCGAACAGGATCGCCGCCGCCCGGCCCATGCCGGAGCCGGCCCCCGTGACAATCGCAACCTTACCTTCGAGGCTTCCTGCCATTACAACCTCCTTCCTTCGCCGCGAAATCCGCGCCGCGCCAGCCCCGGGCTCGTCTGGAGTTGGGCCCCAGGGAAGGTGAATCTAGCAGGTCTGGACTAACCGACGGCCCTGCGATATAGCCCCGCGAAGCTCGCGGGGCTATATCGGGACAGTCATCAACACGGTGGTTCCACCGTTGACCGGGTCCGATCGAATTTCGAACTTGCCCCCAACAATCTCGGCCCGTTCCGACATCCCGAGGATCCCGAGGTGGCCTGAGCGAATCCGGTCCTGCAGGAGATCGGTTTCCAACTGTTGGAGAGCTAGTGGCCATCCACAACCCCCGTGGCCAAAACGCCATGGGAAGTTGGGTACGGATTGTAAAGCCCTGGGAACCGAACTCCCGAGATCGGGCTACCCGTGGCAACCCCACTTCCGGCCCTATGATATACGCACTCGCCGACACACTCCCGCGGGCCCGGTGACGCCCTTGTTTCAGCCTGAGAACTCAACCTCGACCAGCGGACTGCGATTCATCCACTCGTCGATATCCGCCTCGGTTCCCTCCGGCAGCCTTTCGAACACCTTTTCGAACACAGCCCGGCGCGAACTCTCATCGAGAACGGGTGTCGCCCGTGCCGCCAGGTCCAGCTCCGCGCTCTGTTTGATGTGGAACGTGAAATCCGGATTGGCGCGCATGTTGGCATACCAGGAGCGGGGTCGACCTGGCCTCCCCGTTATGTACACCGATCCTTCGAGCACAAAAAAGGTGATCTCAATCTTCCGCGGCCCACCCGTCTTTCTCCCGGTAGTCGTGATGTCGATTAATCGGTCTTCTGCCAGTGCTTTCTGAAAGACTCCATCCATAACCTTCCCCCCAAAGTTCAAGCGTTGGAATACCAGGGAAATGTGGCGCCCTCAGAGCGCCTGCATCTATCTTGCCATCTATATCGTTTGGGCATGCGTCAGCAGCATTCTCGAAATCGCGACTACAATTCGGGAAGCCCAACGAGCGGAGGCCCTGCCATGTCGTCTATCGCCTTTGAAGTCCCTGACGAAGTCACCGCTGCACGCGACGGAATCGTCGAATTCGCGCGCCGGGAAGTGCTGCCCCGCCACGAGGCCCACCGGGAGTTCTTCGAGAATCCGCGCGACCTCTATCGGGAAGACGGCAGGCTCAGCGACCGAGCACTTGGCCTCATCCGGGAGGTGCGGCAGGCCGCCTCAAGGGCCGACTTCTACCAGATGTGCGTTCCTACATCGCTGGGCGGCGGCGGGCTTGGCCATCTCGCTTACTACGTCGCCTGGGAGGCCGTGTTGCACCTCTGCGGACCTCAGAAATGGCTCTCGACCTATTCTCTGGCCCACTGGGCATTTGGACCCAGTCGGGTGCTCGAGAACCTCACGCCTGAAGCACAGCAATCCATTCTCCCGTCCCTCATGGACGGCTCCAAGTCGCTCTGCTTCGCTCTCTCCGAACCGGACGCCGGCTCCGATGCTGCGGCCCTCCAGACCAGGGCGAGGAAGGACGGAGATGGCTGGCGGATTTCCGGACGCAAATTGTGGACCACCAATGGCCCCACCGCGGACTACTGCGTTCTATTCGCCATTACCGACCCGGAACGTGCCGGCGCCCGCCGGGGCGGAATTACCGCGTTCGTCGTCCCCACTGACGCCCCGGGTTTCGGAATCGACCGTGTGATCAGGCTTTTTGGGCACGTAGGGGGCGAGGAAGCTGAGGTCGGACTCGACGAGGTAGCCGTAGAGCCATGGCAAGTCGTCGGCGAAGTGGACGATGGGTTTGGAGCTGCTATCTACGGCGTGTCGCTGGGCCGAATCTACAACTCGGCCCGGGCGGTTGCGTTCGGCCGCTGGGCCCTGGAGCGAGCCCTCAACTATGCAGGTACAAGGGAAGCGTTCGGCAGCACCATCTCTAATTACCAGGCGATAACGTTCCCGCTCGCTGAATCAGCCACCGAGCTCCACGCAGCTCACCTGCTGGGTCTCAACGCAGCTTCGCTCATCGACCGCGGGGAACGAGCCGTCAAAGAGTTGAGCATGGCCAAGGCGTTCTCTGTGCAGGTGGGCCTTAGAGCCGTCGACCGCGCAATGCAAACCTTTGGCGGCCTTGGCTTCACCAACGAAATCGGACTCACAGAAGCCTGGCACACGCTGCGCATTCTCAACGTCGCCGATGGGACCAACGAAATCCTCAACCGAACGATCGCCCAGCGCCTGCTTAAGGGTGACGTCGAAGTCTAACAACCGCTCAACAAGGTCAATCGGGGCCGAGCCACATGCTCAGATGGGACCCCGCTCGATTGCGTGCGCCAATGACGCGAGCGTAGAATTCCGACCCTGCCGGCGACGCCGGGAAGCAGGCAGTATTAGCTAGATTAGAGCTACGATTCCTCCCGGAGCCGCACGTCACGGAGGTAGTTAGATGGCGGAACGCCCCCCCAAACCGGACTTTATGGAAGAGGATGAGTGGAACGCGCTGGTCGGCGGTCGCGAAGCCCTTCTCGAGGGCAGAAAACAGCCCAGCCCACACGTCGGCGCATATATACAGACCGACGGCAGCCAGGGCACGGATATAACCCAGGGAGGGCCAACTTGTCTTCTCTGGACCACCGGCGCGAAGACCGGAAAGGAGCGCTGCAGTGCGCTCAACTACATGCAGGACGGCGACAAGGTCTACGTGGTCGGTTCGCTGGCGGGTCTCGACGTCCACCCGCACTGGGTGAGAAACCTTGAGGCTAAGCCCCTGGGGGCGGTCCAAATCCATGAAAAGAAGTGGGACGTCAAGGTTCGGAAGGTGTCGGGAGACGAACGAGTCGCTATCTGGCCTACCCTCACCGCACACTTCCCGCTCTGGGGCCACTTCCAACAGTACCAACCGCGCGAATTCCAGGTTTTCGAGCTGACTCCGGCCTGATATATCAGGTCGCCAAGATTCCAAGCCCGCGGCTCATGCAAAGCAGCGTCCGGGCGGATAAGTCGCGGGCAGCATGCCCATGAGCCATTGAAAAGAGGAGAAATCATGGCCGACGCACCTGATGAGAGAATGGCACGAGGAATGGCCACGGCGGCAAAGGTCTTCCAGCCCAGCCCCGGCGGAGGGCCCGGCTTTCAGTACCCGCCTGAGATAGCGGGCGACTGGGGCAGTTTCTCGGTGTCCACAGTGCTCGGAGATGTCTGGTCGCGGCCGGGCCTCGAACTCAAGTATCGGGCGGTCGCCACGATATCGGCGCTCACCGTCCTCGGCCGCACCGAACAGCTGAAGGCTTACATCAACGGTGGACTCAACGTAGGGCTCACGAAAGAGGAGATCTGCGAAGTGATCTTCCAGATGGCAGTCTACGGTGGATTCCCGGCAGCCATCACTGCGTTCGGGATTGCCAATGAGGTATTCGAAGCAAGAGACGCTCCTTCCGACTCCTAGGTCGGGAGTCGAACAAGCCGACGACTGCCTCGCACTCCAGAGTGCGGACCGTTTGCCACGCCCGTCGTTGGCATCGCGCCAGCCCAGCGTCCGCTGCGAGCTTTGTGAATAACGCGCGCACGAAATAGCCGAGCTGAAAGGACATGCCCGATGGCCGAGAAGACGCCGCCCAAACCTGATTTCATGACCGAGGAAGCCTGGAAGGCGCTCACCGCGAGCCGGGACCCCGAACTCACCCGGGCAGTGGGAAAGGCCCATGCCGAGCGCTACCTCGCAACAAACGGCCATGGTGAGGACAACACGGCCGGTGGGCCGACCCTGCTCCTCACGACGGTCGGTCGAAAATCTGGCAACGAAGTGATCGCTCCCGTCAACTTCATGCAGGACGGTGACAACGTTTGGGTGGTCGGTTCGCTGGCGGGAATGCGCCCCCATCCGTTCTGGGCCTTGAACCTCGAGGTCTCTCTGTCTGCCGAAGTGCAGCAGTACGACAAAAAGTGGAACGCCGAGGCACGACTCGTGAGTTGTGAAGAGCGAGCCAAGATCTTCGTAAGACTCTCGGAACACTTTCCTCTCTGGGGCCATTTCCAGAAGTACTCAGACCGGGAATTCAAGGTATTTGAGCTGAGCCCCGCCGACTAGTCCTTCGCCAAGGTGCTTATTTAGGGGGCATCAGCTGGTACCCACCTTGCTGACTCCGCCACGCGGCAGGGTCGTGTCCAGGGGCACTCAGGGGTCAGCTGGGGAATAATGATCAGGCTTGGACAGGTCCCGATCTCGGTCCTCCCACCGGAGCCGCCAGGGATCGCCAAAAGCACATCGATAAGGAGAGTCGAACATGGCACAGATGCCACCCAAACCGGACTTCATGGAAGAGGCCGCGTGGGAGATGCTCATGGCCGCGCGAAATCCTCAGATCATTCGTGCTTCCTCCCAGGGCCACACCAAGATGTACATCGAGAAGAATGGCGGTGAGGGCACCGACATAGCCCAGGGCGGCCCCACGTGCCTCGTCACCACTGTCGGAAACAAGAGCAGCCGAGAGCGAACTTCGCCGGTCAACTACATGCAGGACGGTGACATCGTCTACATCGTTGGTTCCATCGCCGGCTTGGACCATCATCCGCACTGGGTTTTGAATCTCGACGCCGACTCCAGGTCCTGGATCCAGGTCCACGAGAAGAAATGGGAGACGAAGGCGCGCAAGATCGTCGGTGAAGAGCGGGGGAAGCTGTGGCCCCGCCTCGTCGATCACTTCCCCCTGTGGGGCCACTTCCAGAAGTACTGCGAGCGGGAGTTCGCGGTCTTCGAGATGAACCCCGCCTAGTCGCAACCAACGGTCTGTTGGAGGCGCTTGTCCTGTGAAGGGCGAGCGCCTGATTCTTCAGCTCCGATCGTATCAACTTAACAGCAACTCGGAACCGCGGACTGTCAGACACATATCCCGCGCCGGTCCGCACCTGGCCCCGGAGGCAGGCAACCGGTTTCGCCGATCCAGCACGCGCCCCCACTCGTGGTGCCGCCGACCATCCCTGCCCAGGTTCCGAAGATGGGGCTCTGCAGAAGAGTCAACTTTCACCGGTCGGACGCCGGCTACCTGAGCTTCACCGCTGTCCCGTAAGCGAGGATCTCCGACGATGACTGTGCAACCGATGAGGTAGTGAGCCGGAGGGCGACAACTGCATCAGCCCCCATCTCCTCGGCAACCTCATCGAGTCGTTCGAGAGCCTCCTGACGGGATTCCGTCAAAAGCTGACGATAGGCGCCGATCTCGCCGCCGATGAGGTTCTTCAGCCCGGCGAGCACGTCGCGACCCACGTGGCGGGCGCGCACCGCATTAGCCGTTACCAGTCCTATCGTTTCGCTAATTTCCCTGCCGGGAACCATGTCAGAGGTCGTCTTAAGCATGTTGCTAGCTCCTTGTCGGGCTGCACCGCCACGCTGTCGTGCAGCGGGTGCTTCGAGTCGTCCCACCAACCCATCTCCCGGTAGCATAGTTCATCCCGTGAAGCGGTTTTCACCTGATCCTGACAGTCTGCACTTAGCCTGTGACCCGGATCAGCTCGGTGGTACACAAAACCCGCCGCCGCCGAACAAACGGAATATGAGGCACCGTTCTTCAAGTTCAACAGAGACCGCTATCTGATAATTGAGCCCTCCAGCCCGGGGACCGGGCTGGGCGAGGCTGACAGGTTAACCGTCGCGCCCCCCGTCTTCCCGACGCAGAACACGGCACTCCACACTCAGCACAAGGTCCCTCGACCCCTACGGCCACGTGCCCCACGTACCCTCGCTGGATACAACGCTTTCGAGAAGCTCGGGGGGACCATTGCGGAGCGCCTGGATCGCCTCGGCCTGGGTGACAGCTCGGGACACGATCTCCTTAAGTGCGGTTGTTCGCTTTGCATAGTCGGCTCTCGACTCGCCGGGCTCGACGTACTTCGCCTCCACCTTCTGACCGAGTAAGAGGACGTCATACCCGAAGTCACTGAAGATCTCCTCTGGCCGGTGGAAGAGGGACTGGCGGTACGTAAGCGGCGCGCGCTCCTGGAAGATATCTACGCGGTCCTGTGCCCCGGAGATGTCCGTGTCGTTCCTGCATGTCTCCCAGAACGGCGTATTGAACCGTCTGTTGAACTTGTAGTGAAGCGCAAGGTACCAGCGGATTGAGTCCCAATGATCGTTCAGCCGCTGGTTCACAATCCGCTTGATGGCCGTATCCGCCTTTGAGGAAGGGAAGTTCAAGATCAGCTGGTTTATCTCATGAATAATCATGTGGAGGCCAGTCGACTCGAGCGGCTCGACAAACGCGTAGGCATTGCCCATCCCCACGACGTTGCCCTTCCAGAAGTGGGAGTGCCGCCCGGAGCGGAATTTCACCAGCTCGAGAGTGATGTCACTCATCCCGGGGTTCTTGCTCCGCATCTCCGCCTCTGCATCCTCGGGGGAAATGAAGTCAGACGAGAAGACGTACCCGCGATGGTCGGATTCCACCGTGGGGATTCCCCAGCACCAACCTGACTCCATCGACTCGACGCGCGTGTACGGCTTGATGTCGCCGCCGTGAGGAACGTTGGCGACGATGGCTGAGTCTGTAAAGAGGCTGGACTTGAATGTTAGATATTCGGAGCCGACGGCCTTCTCGAGCAGCAGTGAACCATAACCGGAACAATCGATGTATAGGTCGAAAGAGCGTGAAGTGCCGTCAGAGAGAACGAGCTCGGTGACCTCCTCGCCGTCAGCGCTCGTCTTGACTTCCGATATCGTTCCGTTGACACGCTCCACTCCATCTTTTTCCGCCTGGTCCTTCAAATACTCAACGAATTTCGCATTGTCGAGGTGATATGCGAACGGGACCCTGTTCAACAGCGAAATAATGCGCCCGCCCTCTCGTACCATCGGGACCTTGTCGGCCGACATGAGCAGTGAGCCGAGCGAATACGAATTCACATCCGACTCGAAGACGTTGCCCTCCAACACCGGTCCGGGGTCGAACGCGTAGTTGAAGTAGTAGTCCCCGGGGAGACCCCACTCGAACTTGAGGCCGAGTTTCCAGGTCGGCTCAATGATCTTGAAGAGTTCGTTGATGTCCTTCTTGAGATAGTTATGTAGGAACTTTACGGTCACCGGCGTCGTGGCTTCACCAACACCGATGATGGGAATTTCCGGTGATTCGATTAACGTGACCGACAGATGAGGCAGCTGCGCCCTGAATGCGAGAGCTGCAAAATACCCTGCCGTGCCCCCTCCAACAATTCCGATAGATTGATATGGCCCTGATTCAGTCATGGCCCCCCACGCTACGCTTCGTTATCGAAGATGTGAACACCTCTTCCGGAAGGACAAGAACACACTGGAAGCCGTGGTGCCGCTCGATGTGCTGAGCGACGACACGAGGCTCCGTGACTCTTTTGGCAGCGCCAAGGCTGCAGTCAGGGCCGCCCAAAGAGCTTGACGGCCGGTTCAGTGGTTCCTACTTTGCGGTTATGACCGACGAGCCAGAAGCAGGACCGCCCGCCGTCTCAAGTGCCCTCTCAGAAATACTCGCGATGCTGGCGCCCGGCGTTCAACAGCCAATTAGCGAGCTTCATGAAGAAGTCTGGAACACTGTCGAACCTGAGATTCTTGAACTTTGCCGGCTGCGCATTGCCGCCTTGCTCGGCGATGATGGCGAGGCCCAAAGGCGGGCACCGGCAGCTCGCTCGGCAAGCCTGACGGAGGAAAAAATCCGAGACCTGCGATACTGGCCCGACTCCAAACGGTTCAGCGAGGCCGAGAAAGCGTGCCTTGCATTCACCGAGCAGTTCGTGGGAGATGTAAGAGGCATCACGAAAGAGGACGCTGACGCTGTTCTCGTTCATCTCGATCCCGAGGCGTTCTACGGTTTCGTCATCGCGCTCCTGGTGCTCGACGGCCATCAGCGCCTGATGCTAGCTTCCAACCGAGTTCTTGACATGGAGAAGGACCTCTAATGACCAAGCAGCGCAAGATCCCCGCGCCCGAGAGCGGCCGCTATCAGCCCCAGCTGGGCGCGAGCCTCGATGCCTACCAGGATGCGGTCGTGAAGCTTAACAACCTCGACCCAATCACGACTGAGCTGGTTCGGCTCCGTTGCGGACGCCAGCACGACTGTCACACCTGAATGTCTCTGCGCCTGGGCGTTGCCCGGAAGCATGGCCTCGATGAGACGATGGCTGACAAGGTCGACCACTATGAGGACAGCGACCTTCCCGAGCACCAGAAGGTCGCTCTTCTGTTCACGGACGCGTTCATCACGCAACCAGGGGCAATCACCACTGACCTCCGCGAACAACTCCACCAGCATTTCTCGCGCGAGCAGATCGCCGAGCTGATGCTCGACATCTCAAAGTGGAGCACACAGAAGATCCCGGTTGCCCTCGGCCTCGATGCCCCACTGAGACCAGACGGCCTCATGGAGTTCGACTTCGATGGCGAAGGCAAAGTGCTCTGGGGGGCTCCGATAGGCTAGCCGCGCCGTCGCCCTACCGGACGCCGCCAGAGTCCTTCAGCCGCTTGATCTCCGCGGCATCGGCTCCAGCCCAGTCGCGGAGCACCTCAGCCGTATGTTGGCCCGCGTGCGCGGGTGGCCGCTGAATCACCGGTTGGGTCCTGCTGAAGCGCGGCGCTGGCGCGGGCTGGGGAATGCCTTCGTTCTCGACAAAGGTCTTCCTGTGGACGTTGTGGGGATGCACGATCGCCTCGCTGATGGGAAGGACCGGAGCGAAGCACACGTCGGTAGCTTCCATCAGCTCGCACCATTCAGCCTGGGTCTTTGTCCTGAATAGATCTTTCAACCTCGACTTAAGATACCGCCACTGCGACTGGTCGTTCTGACGCCCGAACTCCTCGTCGTCGGTGAGTCCTGCCCGCTTGAGGAGTTCGGCATAGAACTGCGGTTCGATCGAGCCCAGCGATATGTACTTTCCGTCTGAACACTCATACGTGTTGTAGAAGTGGGTTCCGGTATCGAGGAGGTTGGTTCCACGATCCTCTTTGAAGTTTCCCATCGCCTTGAAGGCATGGAACATCGTCATCAGGACAGCCGCCCCGTCCACCATGGCACAGTCGATGACCTGACCTTTCCCCGAGTTTTTGGCCTCGAACAGGCCACAGGCGACGCCAAACGCCAAGAGCATGCCGCCACCGCCGAAGTCGCCGACGAGGTTCAGCGGGGGCACGGGGGCGTCGCCTTCACGACCCAGATGGGCGAGGCAGCCGGCAAGGGAGATGTAGTTGATGTCATGACCGGCCGCCTGCGAGTAGGGCCCGTCTTGGCCCCAGCCCGTCATGCGTCCGTAAACGAGCTGCGGATTACGCTTCAGGGCTTCGTCCGGGCCGACACCGAGCCGCTCCATCACACCTGGCCGGAAGCCTTCGATCAGAGCATCTGCGCTCTCCACAAGCTTCAGAAACGTCGCCACCCCGTCCGGGCTCTTGAGGTTTAATCCAATCGACCTGCGCCCACGGTTCAGAACGTCACGGGGTGGCTCCACCGGATCGCCCCCTGTCACGTTCTCCGGTCGTTCGACGCGCACAACGTCGGCACCCATGTCAGACAGCATCATTGCGCAGAACGGGCCCGGCCCAATTCCTGCTACTTCAATAATTCTCGTGCCTGTAAGTGGTCCGGCCATCTCTGCTCCTCCAAGAAATCTGGTCGGGCAAGGATTGCACGGAGCCCGGTCATTCCGCCATCTGCAGCGGAGTCGGTTAGGCTGTCAGCTGCTCGTGGAGCATCTCCGGCGTGGTCGCGGGGAGCTCACAGGCCATGTCCAGGCAGAAGTACGCCTGCGCACCCCCGCCGGCATCACGACCTTCGAAGACCTTCAGACCGGAAGCATCATGCGTTGGAGCAATGGCCACCCAGGGCAGATAGAACCGCGCGAGCTCGTCCTCGAAAGGCCGTCTTCTTGAGTCGTCACCCACGATGACCACTTCGGTCCGGGGTGCCATCAGGAATTCGAACGCCTGCCAGAGTGTTCCCAGGCTCCCGGGCCCCGCGACCATCGCGGAAACGGCCGCCGCGATCGTTTCACCCGTGGCCTCTTCGTAACCCGACTCGCCGAAGTAGCGCGACAGCCAGGCGAGAAGTAACGCTGCCGAGCCATTTCCGCTCGGAGTGGTCTGGTCTGCGTATCCCTTCGGCCGCACGAGCAGGCTTTCGGAATCGTGCGCGGTCTCGAAAAACCCGCCCTTGTCTTCGTCGTAAAAGCGTTCGCCGATAATGTTCGCGATTTCACGGGCCCATTCGAGGTGGGAAACATCGCCGGTCGCCTTGAAGAGTTCGACTAGGCCGAGCCCGACGCTCGTGTAGTCCTCGAGCATGCCGCTCACATGTGCTCGGCCGTCTTTCCAGATATGGAAGATCTCTCCGTCCTTCCACATCTCGGAGTGGATAAATCGAGCGTTGCTGCTCGCAAGCTCGAGATAGGTTTCGTCACCGAATACACGGGCCGCCTCGGAGAAAGCCGAGAGTGCGAGCCCGTTCCACGAAGCGAGCACCTTGTCGTCCAGGTCGGGGCGTGGGCGCTCATTGCGGCTGTCGAGCATGAGTCGACGCACCTTCTCCAGCCGTGGCTCAATCTCCTCCCGCTCGATTTCAAACCGGGTCGCAACGACCTCCGGATCGAATCTCCTCGTGAGTACGTTGGCCGGGCTTAGATCGGGATTGTGAGGATCTCGAAAGTTGCCGGCCCCGGTCATCCCGAGGCAAGCCGCTGCGAATGCCGCTTCTTTGCCCAGCAAGCGTTCCACATCAGCCAGCGACCAGACATAGAACTTTCCCTCGCCGCCGTCGCTGTCAGCGTCCTCCGAGGAGAAGAAGCCACCGCGTTCATGTCGCAGATCGCGGGCCATGTAGTCCAGGGTTTCCCTCGCCACCCGCTCAAATAGCGGATTCCCTTTCCACTGGTATACATGGACGTAAAGGCGCACAAGCTGAGCGTTGTCGTACAGCATCTTCTCGAAATGCGGAACCACCCACTCGCGATCGATTGAATAGCGTGCGAACCCGCCCCCCAGCTGATCGTACATTCCGCCGGTGGCCATGACCTCAAGGGTCTTGCCGACCATCATGAACGCCGCGTCGCCCAGCTCGTCGCCGGTTTTCAGCCGGGCCGCGAATGCCAGCAGGAACTCGAGAGTCCCGGGTGCCGGGAACTTCGAGGTCTTACCAAATCCGCCCCACTCCTGATCGAAGCTCGCCATGAGGTTCTTGACAGCGTTTGCCGGCATCTCGGCGGAGAGCTCGACATCTCCGCCGACCTCACGGTCTGCCATCTCCTTCAAATGCTCGGTGACTTTGACTGCTGTGGAGACGATGTTCTCCCTATCTTTTTCCCAGGCACTGGCAAGAGTCGTGAGGAGGCGTAGAAAGCCTGGACGTCCATGTCCATCGGCGGGGGGAAAGTAGGTTCCGGCGAAGAAGGGCTGCAACTCCGGAGTGAGAAAAACTGTCATCGGCCAGCCACCCTGGCCTGTGAGCACCTGCACGGCCGCCATGTAGACCGTGTCTACGTCCGGTCGCTCCTCGCGATCGACCTTCACATTGACGAACGACTCGTTCATCAATCCCGCAGTCGTCTCGTCCTCGAAGGACTCGTGGGCCATCACGTGGCACCAGTGACACGAAGAGTAGCCAACGGAGAGGAGGATCGGTTTGTCCTCATCCTTCGCCCTGGCGAAGGCTTCCTCTCCCCAGGGATACCAATCCACCGGGTTCTCAGCGTGCTGAAGGAGGTAAGGGGAGGTCTCGACTGCAAGGCGGTTGGGCTGGCGCTGTCGGTCAGACGTCACAGGACCTTCCTCAGGCGATATTGCTCTCGAGCGTATCCCCATTTCAACGCAGATGCGCGACCCGGACGGGAGGAACGAGGCCCCCTAGTGTGCACTGTGTCCACCTGGCCAACAGTTCAGATAGCAGCCTCGCCCTGTTCGTTCGTTCGCACCCGGATCACGTTTTCGACATCGGACACGAAGATCTTTCCGTCGCCTATTTCGCCAGTCTGAGCCCCGGTGACGATAGCATCCACGACCTTGTCGAGGTCGTTGTCGGCAACGACAACGAGAATCCAAGCCTTCGAAAGATAGTCCACCCGGTACTCGCGACCACGCCATTGTTCTGTGACTCCTCGCTGCTGGCCGTGACCTTTCACCTCTGCAACTGTGATACCCCCATAGCCCAGCTCCCCGAGTGACTCGCGCACGAATGGGAGCCTCGAAGGGCGGATGATTGCTTCAATTCGCTTCATTGCCCTGATACCTATCCCTTTCCTGATTTCGCTGCCGGACCTGAGCCCGGCCCTCTCTTGTTGCTTCTTGTCGCTCCGCGCGGCTCGATGTCGTACGCCAGGCCGCGCGGAGCGTCTCTTGTTTAGTTGCCGTTCGACACCGGGGCGAAGATGCCCGCTCCGGTTGGGCCGAAGTCCGGGTAGGCATCCAGACCGTGCTCGATGAGGTCGAGTCCGGATTCCTCTTCTTCAATCGGTACACGCATTCCGATCGTGTACTTGATCACCGCGAAAAGAACTGCCGCAGTCAAAGTCACCCAACCGATGATCGCAGCCACTCCGACGATCTGCGCCCAGAGCTGTTCGATCCCTCCACCAAGCAGGAGCCCATAGTTCGAAGGATCCCCGTAGCCGGCAGCAGCAACGCCCGACTCTGATGACAGTAGTCCGACGGCAAGTACTCCCCAGAGGCCCGCACAACCGTGCACCGGGAACGCACCGACCGGGTCGTCGATCCTCAAACGATCGAGCGCCAAGACCCCGACATACATAACCGGTGCTGCAACAGCCCCGATTACCACAGCAGCCCATGGTTCGACCGTTGCACACCCGGCCGTAATCCCGACCAAGCCGGCAAGGATGCCGTTAATCGTCAGGCCCGGGTCATAGCGGTGGGTCAGGAGTTTGGACAGCGCGACGGCCGAAACGCCTCCGGCGGCCGCTGCGAGTGTTGTGGTCACTGCCACTTTGCCGGCCAGGGCGTACGCTCCTCCGCTGAGCTGCAGCGTAGAACCCGGGTTGAACCCGTACCACCCGAAGAACAGGATGAACATCCCCAGCGTCGCAAGGGCGATGCTGTGGCCAGGAATCGCATTGACTCTCCTCCCCGGACCGAACTTTCCGGTCCGCGGTCCGAGAATGATCGCTCCGACGAGGCCGGCGATACCGCCCACCATGTGAACGACGCCGGAGCCCGCAAAATCGATATATCCGTTGGCGATGAATGGGTCGTCTCGGAAGGCTGTCATCCAGCCGTTCCCATCCCATGCCCAGTGAACCACGATCGGGTAAATCACGGCAGTGATGACAACTGTGTACGTGAGGTACGCGGAGAACTTCAGCCTTCCTGCCAAGGAGCCGGCCACGATCGTGGCGGCAGCAGCCGCGAATGCGAACTGGAAGAACCAGGAAGCGTACGCATCGAAGTCTTCGAGGAAGAAGTTCCCGACCCCGATGAATCCGTTGGAGGAATCGTTCGCGCCATAGGCGAATGCCCAGCCGACGGCCCAGAACGACAGACCTCCAACCATAGCATCAACCATATTCTTCATAAGGATGTTCGCGGTGTTCTTGGCCCGGACAAAACCGGCCGTGAGCATGGCAAACCCAGCCTGCATCAGGAATACCAGCGCCCCTGCGAATAGCAGCCAGAATGTGTCGATCGCGGCAAGGAGGTCCTCGACCTGGTTTCCCTCCTGCGCGCTGGCCGCTGAGAAGAACGCCAATGCCAACATCGCCCCGATGGCAATGGCGGCTGGTCTCCAAAGCAAAGTTATTGATCGCTGCATGAAACACACCTCTCAACCCGTGATGGGGCAAGTCCTCCCTGAGAAAGTAGGTGGAAGTTGTGACGACCTTGTTACCCCAACGTTTCATCGATATTTCGAAACAAAGGCTTCATACAAGCCGATTTCCGGGGCGAAAGAGCGAGCCTCAGCGGGGGACCGAAAGGCCGGGCACGCTACGCAACGCCCGGTATACTCGTCCGACGATGACGAACTCCAACATTTCGTTCGATGCACTCGGCGAAGAGGCATCTAACGCCCTCACCAGAGCTTCGTCCTCGGCCGAAATCGACGCCTGGCGGGCAGTGTGGCTGGGCAGGCAGGAGGGCCGTATCACGATGCTTCTCCGCTCAATCAAGGACCAGCCCGCCGAAGGGCGCGCCGCCTTTGGCGCCGGCGCAAACGTGCTCCGCACAACCCTGGAGGAGGCGCTCGAAGTGCGGCGGAAGGAGCTCAGCCAGTCTGAGATCTCAGACCTCACCACCGCCGGCGCACTCGACGTGACGCTCCCTGGGCGGCCTCAGTCTGTGGGAAGACTGCATCCGGTGACGCAGACGCTCCGCGATTGCATCCGCGCCTTCACCGACATGGGGTTTCGTGTCGTCGAAGGGCCCGAGGTCGAATGGGCCTACTACAATTTCGAAGCGGCTCGGATTCCCGAAGATCACCCGGCGCGGGACATGTGGGACACCTTCTGGGTGGACACCCTAGTGAACGGAGAACGCAGCATGCTTCTCCGAACGCACACCACTCCAAATCAGATCAGGGTTTTGGAGAAAAGTGAACCACCAATACGGGTACTTGTACCCGGCAAATGCTACCGGCACGAGGCTACGGACGCCACACACGAATGGATGCTCACGCAGATCGAAGGACTGGCTGTCGACGACGGGATCAGAATGAGTGACTTAAAGGGTGCGCTCTACGAGTTCGCCCGCGAGATGTTCGGCTCAGATCGGAAAGTGATCTTCCATCACAGCTATTTCCCGTTCGTCGAGCCCGGCGTGGAAATGGCGATCGACTGTTTCATCTGCAGAGGTGAGAATTCCACCTGCCACACTTGCCACGGCACCGGCTGGATCGAAATATTGGGAGCCGGGATGGTGCACCCGGAAATCATCGACAACTCAGGCTACGACTCCTCCCGCTACACAGGGTTTGCTTTCGGACTTGGAGTCGAACGGGTTGCCCTCCTTCGCTGGGGAATCGAAGACATCCGCCATTTCTACGCGAATGACATGCGGTTTCTCCGCCAGTTCTAGGGGACCTGAATGAAGCTCTCACTGAAGTGGCTGCACGAATACGTTGATGTCAACCTACCGGTCGAGGAACTCGCGCGACGCCTGATCGACGCCACCGCAGAGGTTGAGTCCTGGGAAACCATCGGCGCCGACTGGGACGCCGAAAAAGTCACCGTCGCCGAGGTCATTTCCGTAGATCCGCACCCGAACGCCGATCGATTGCGCCTCGCGACGGTCGAAACGGGAAGCGGGTACCAACAGGTGGTCTGCGGCGCTCCGAATATCGAAGCCGGTCAGCGAGTTGCCTTCGGGACCGAGGGGGCAACCCTCATAGACGGGCACTCGGGAAAGCCCGCGGTTCTCAAGCTCCGACCAATCCGGGGGGTCGACTCTGCAGGCATGGTACTCAGCGAAAAGGAACTCGGATTGAGTGATGAACATGAGGGGATCCTCGTTCTGCCGGGCGACTCTCCAGTCGGAGCGCCACTTGGCGACGTGCTCGGTGACACCGTCTTCGATATTTCAACGTCCTCCAACCGCGCGGACCTGCTCGGCGTTCTCGGGTTCGCCCGGGAGGTTGCAACGTTTACCCGAGTATCTCTGCGTGAGCCCAGTCGATCCTTTAGCGAACCCAGTGGGCCGGTCGGAGACTTCATCGATATCTCGATCGAAGCGCCCGACCTCTGCCGTCGTTTCACCGCCTCGGTAATCGAAGACGTGAAGATCGGGTCGTCGCCGGCCTGGATGCAGGACCGACTTCTGAAGCACGGAATGCGGCCATTGAGCAACGTAGTCGACATCACCAACTACGTGATGCTGGAAACTGGACAGCCACTTCACGCCTTCGACTACGATCTGGTGCGGGATCAAAAGATAGTGGCCCGGCGCGCGGCCCACGGCGAACGGCTGACAACACTGGATGGCGTGGATCGCGTGCTCGATCCGGAAATGCTGGTGATCTGTGACGGCGGTGGCCCAGTCGGAATTGCCGGGATCATGGGAGGAGGCAACAGCGAGGTAAGCGACTCGACGAAGACAGTCCTCCTCGAGGTAGCCAACTTCGTGCCGGGGTCTATTCGTCGGACTTCCGGGCGCCTCAAGCTGCGCTCAGAGGCGTCGCTCAGATTTGAGAAGGGCATCGGGCCCTGGATGGCAGAGTACGCACAGAGGAGAGCCTTACACCTCTTGGAGCAACTGACGGGAGGGAGAATCGCGAAAGGACTGGTCGACCTTTACCCGGGGTCGGCAGAAACTCCGGCGATCATCGTCACCGCAGAACGGATTGAGCGGGTGCTTGGAATCGCTGTCCCCGGTGAAGAGGTGCTTCGCATCCTCGGAGACCTGGGCTTCACCTGCGACCAGCCCGCGAGCGACGCCTTCGTGGTCACACCTCCGCCCTGGCGGCCCGATGTCGAAATACCGGACGACGTGATCGAGGAGATAATCCGCATCCACGGTTATGAGCGTCTGCCTGCCACATCACTTCAAGGCGGACTCCCGGAACCGACCCCCCGGCCTCTCGAGGACCTTAGGGAAGTACTGCGGGATCTGATGGTCGGGCTCGGATACCAGGAAATCATCACTTATTCGCTCAGCGACATGGACAGTCTGGGACGAGTGGTGCCCTCCACGGACACGAGGCGAATGAACCCCCTCGCGGTCATGAATCCCTCGGCCGCGCAGCACACGTACCTCAGGACGAGCCTCCGAGCTTCACTGCTGAGCGCCTTCGCAGGAAATCGTCGCCACGAGGAGACTGGTCTTCGCCTGTTCGAGATCGGCGTCGAGTACCTGCCAACAGAAGCAGACCTCCCTCACGAGAGGCCGGTCCTGGCGGCGACACTGGGCGGAAGCAGGGAGGACCGCTGGGGTCGGGCGACCGAGGAGCGCCTTGACTTCTTCGATGCGAAAGGAACTGCCGAGTCGATCTTCGATGCGCTCGGCATCAAGGCTTCATTCGAGCCGAGGACAGAGCACGGTTTGCTGGAAGGTCATACGGCGCTAATCAAAGTCGGGGAGGAAACCGCAGGAGTCGTCGCCCAGGTCCATCCCGCCACGGCGGGGCCGTTCGACCTCGAAGAGCCCGTTTTTCTGGTGGAGCTATGGCTGGAGGAACTCATCGCAGCGTTACCAGAGCGCCCCGCCTATAAGCGCCTACCTCGTTATCCGGCAGTTCGCCAGGACATCTCGCTCGTTATCGACGAAAGTACGCCGGCTGTCAGCGTGCTCGAAATCGTGCGGTCGCAGCACTCGGGAGGCATCCGAATAATGGCCTCGATCTTTGACGAATACCACGGTGCCGGCGTCCCGGACGGGAAGAAGTCACTTGCGATCGCGCTCGCCTACCAGGCAGAAGACAGGACACTGACCGACTCCGACGTCGCAAGAATGCAACAAGGTTTACTGCGGCGGCTGGAGCAGGTGCTGGGAGCCACGCTCCGCGGTGCCTGATATACGGATCTCCCCGGCCAGCTAGCCACTCTTGGGCTAGACACGTGCCACAACAAACCTGGGCGGAAGCTGTGCTAAACGAGGCTCCCAAGGGGCTGCTGGTCGCCTAAAAGCGGGGCCGTCAGGAAGTTCGAGGGCTTCGCTGCGCATCCAGGACGGGTGATGGGGTCAACAAATCGGGCCGATGGGAGCACCGCAGAGCCCGCGCAATCCAGTTCGCCGATAGGACCAGAGTTGAGTGAACAGGCGTATGCAACGACGATCTCCGGAGTGAAGACCGACGGTCAGGCAACACCACAAACGGGTTTACTATCGCAGCCCGCCAACGGAGAGAAACATGGCTTTCTCGAAGGACCTCAAAATCGCGGCTGGGAGCTGCGCCACATGGCGCGGGTCTTCAGCGAGTATATTCGCGCGGTTCGAGCCCTGCACTTTCTCGGCCCCTGCGTGACCGTCTTCGGGTCAGCCCGTCTCGAGGAAGAAGATCCCAACTATCAGCTGGCCCGCGCAACAGGGAGTGCGCTTGCCGACACCGGGTTCACGGTGATGACCGGCGCCGGCCCGGGGATTATGGAAGCCGCCAATCGAGGCGCGAAAGAGGCCGGGGGCGCTACGGTAGGTTGCAACATTGCGCTTCCGCTGGAGCAGGACCCGAACTCATACCTCGATCGAGTGTTCACATTCCGATACTTCTTCATTCGCAAGGTGATGCTCGCCAAGTACTCGTACGGGTTCATCGCCTTTCCGGGCGGCCTCGGAACACTGGACGAAGTGTTCGAAGCCCAGACCCTTATTCAGACCGGGAAAGCCCGCGACCTGCCGTTGGTCCTGATGGGCACCTGGTTCTGGGAGCCACTGATTGATTTCATGCGGAACACCCTGCTCGAAAGCGGGACCGTAGACCAGATCGACATCGATCGACTCCTGATCACGGACTCTCCCGAAGAGGCGGCTCACCATATTCGAACGGTCGCAATGGAGCGATTCGGTCTCCGCTACAAGACTCGCCCCCGCCGGCGTTGGTGACGCCTGGAGCACTAGCAGCGCCGGCAAGCCAAGGGGTCCACCAGCAGAGAGATGGCGGTCTTAACCTTCGGCCAGACGGGCTTCGGCCGAGTAGACCGCCCCTGTGCCTCTGGCCCATCCGCAGCTCTCGAAGAGAGCCATGGCCTGCAAATTCTGATCGGGCACGATGGCCGTGAGGGTCCGACACCCCTGCTCCCCAAGCTGCCTGGTTGCGGCTTCAAGAAGAGCCGAGCCTGCTCCAGATCGCCTCACCGACGTGTCCGTTAGGAGGCAGTCAACCTGTCCTCGATCCCCTACCGCCACTCCTGTGAGCAACGCAACGACGCGGTCACCCGCCTCGGCGACCAAGAAGACGTCCGCTTTAAGGGTAAGGCGAGCCAACAAAGAGGCACGGGCGCTCTCGAACGTTTCCTTCTGTCCGTTGGCTGCGGGCGATTCGGCCGCCATAAGTAACGCCGCTGCCGGGATGTCTTCCTCAGTGGCTGGACGGACCCTGAGCCCCTTAAGCTTCTTCGGCCTTTTGGTGGAAGGCAGCAGCGCATTCGATGGAGTAAGCAGATCGGGACGACGGGCCGCGGTTCGCTCGATCCGCTGCTCCGCGCGCCAGCGCTCAATGTCTACATGACGCCCCCCGAGGAGCACATCTGGAACGGGCCAGCCACGATACTCCGCCGGGCGAGTGTACTGCGGGTGCTCAAGCAGACCATCTGCGAACGATTCGTCCGCCGACGAGCGATCGTCTCCAAGGGCTCCTGGAAGTTGCCGCGCCACCGAGTCTACCAAGACCATCGCCGGGAGTTCGCCACCAGTCAGAACATAGTCGCCGATAGAAATTTCGCGGTCCACAAAATTGTCGACAAACCTCTGGTCGAACCCCTCGTAGCGACCACAAACGAGGACCAGGCGAGGCAGCTCGGCCAGCTCCCGGACCAGTCGATCATCAAGCCGCTCACCCTGGGGAGAGAGACAGACCACGTAGCCGGGCTGGCTATCGAGGGCCTGGACAGCTGAGAGCGCGCGGTCGAGCACATCGACTCGCATCACCATTCCCTGTCCACCGCCAAAGGGTGAATCGTCCACACTCCGATGGCGATCCAGGGCGTGCTCGCGAATATCATGAACGCCTATCGAAAGGACCCCGGACTCGCGCGCTCGGGCGATGATGGACACGTCGAGCGGCCCGGCGAAGGCATCGGGGAACAGCGTAAGGACGTCTACTCTCACCGCTCGGATCTCGGCTGCCGGGCGACCCCGGGACCCTCGTGCTCAAGAGACCCGGTAAGTAAGTCAGAGATATGGTCGAGGAGGGGAAGCAGCACTTCCATGCCTTCTCTCACCGCCCTTGTGCTCCCGGGGAGGTTGACGATCAGAGTGGTCCCCCGGGTCACCGCGATCCCGCGCGACAGGGCGGCAAACGGAGTGTGAGCAAGGCCGGCGGACATCAAGGCCGCCGGGATTCCGGGCACGTCCCTCTCCCCGATGCCCCGCGTTGCTTCGGGCGTTACATCACGAGCACCGAGCCCGGTGCCGCCCGTCGTCAGGACCACGTCGGCGAGGCCCTGATCGCACCAAGTTGCCAGTTTCTTTGCGATGGCCTCGCGCTCGTCCGGCAGGATGGCCGAGGCTGTCACGGTATGGCCGGCGGCCTCCGACATGTCCCGGACAGCAGCGCCACTGCTGTCTTCACGGGTCCCTGAAGAACCCTTGTCCGACGCAGTGAGGACGGCGATTCGCGCCATGCGCGCATGGTAGTGCAAGACACGTAGAGGGGCAGGCAAAAGGCCCGGTTGGGCCGGAATTGGACGAAAAATTGAAAAAACTGCAACAAAAGACTATTGACAGCCTACTGGAGGATACCTACAGTGCCGAGGGGGAATTGTGGAGACTTGTGGGGAACTATGGGGACCCACGGGTTCGCATGCACATCAAAGAGTGGTGGAATGCAGTTTGTCGGCAAAGCCGAGTACATCCTCGATCGAAAGCGGGTACCCATACCGCCGGTATATCGTGCTGAGTTCGCCGGTGGTGGTTGGGTGACGAAGGGAATCGGCCCCTATCTGGTCCTCCACACCCCGGACTCCTGGGCACGGGCCTATGCCGTGATCGAGGCGCAGTCGATCGAGACCGAAGAGGGCAGCGAGATTCATCGAGACTTCTTCGGCAACGCCGAGATGATTCAACCCGACGGACAGCGTCGAGTTCAGCTCACCGACGACCACATCGCCCACGCAGGGCTGGAACGCGAAGTGGTAGTTGTCGGAGTTGGCAGCCGCCTCGAGGTCTGGGACCGATCCACTTACGAAGCACGCGACGAGCAAAGAAAGGCCGCCCGTCGCGAGGCCATAGGCCGGCCCCAGCCCCAATCTGAGCCCTCACCGGAAGGAGAATAGAGGTGGTCGCGACCATGTCGAAGACGCCGGTTCACAATCCCGTAATGCGCGATGAAGCGATGAGCCGCCTGTCCCTCAGGGCGGGCGGAACATACGTCGATTGCACCACCGGACTGGGAGGGCACAGCGAGGCGATCGCGGAAACGATCGGCCTCAGCGGAAGGCTCCTCTGTATTGACCGCGATGCTTCGGCGCTGTCCCTCGCACGTGAACGCCTCGGCAGGTTCTCCGAGCGTGTCGTTTTTCGGCAGGCAAACTATTCCGAGCTCCCTGAGGTAGCCAGCGACGCTGGTATCTCCAGCGCCGATGGCATCCTGCTGGACCTAGGAGTTTCTTCGCTCCAGTTGGACGGTGCCGAGCGCGGTTTTGCGTTCGGCCTCGAGGGGCCACTCGACATGAGAATGGATCGGCGTCAGCGTTTGACCGCCGCCGAGATCGTCAACGAATGGGCTGAGGATGACCTCGCTGACCTGTTTCGCAGGTTTGGCGAGGTGCGCCACGCCCGCCGAATCGCTTCCACCGTCGTTCGTGCCAGGCCGGTGCAGACGACGTGGGAACTCGCCAGAGCCGTCGAGCAGGCTGCGGGGGGTGCAAGGAGCCACCAAAAAATCCACCCCGCCACCCAGGTATTCCTCGCGCTTCGGGTCCGTGTGAATGGTGAACTCGATAACCTTCAAACGGTTCTCCCGCTCGCTCGTAGCCTGCTCGGCTTTGGCTCCACGCGGCGAGGACGCCTCGTGGTCATTAGCTTCCACTCGCTTGAGGACAGGATCGTAAAGGAATTCTTCCGCCACGAGTCTACGGACTGCATTTGCCCACCACGCACGCCGGTCTGTATCTGTGGTCACCGCGCCACCATGGCCCTCGTAACAAGACGTGGCCTGAGGCCCTCAGAGGGAGAAGTAGCGACCAACCGGAGATCGCGAAGCGCAATGCTCCGTGCCGCAGAGAGGGTGGCCTGAATGGTCAGTATTCCCCATCCTCTCCGAGGCTTGGGCACAACCGAGCCTCGGGAGGAAGCAGCTTCCCACCCTAGGCGCTGGGTCGCAGCTGGCATCATTCTCGTCGGTGCTGCCGCCATGCTCCCGGTCCTCCAAAAGAGCACCCTCACTAGTCGCGGATTCACGCTTCAGGAGCACCAGGCCGAGCACGCCCGGCTCCTGTCAGAGGTTGGGATCCTCGAAACTGAAGTTGCCCGGCTTACGTCCCACGAGCGGGTCGAGCGGAGAGCCGCGCAGATAGGCCTCTTCCCCTCCGAAGGAGCAATGTTCGTCCATGTTGACGTTCCCGGCCCCGAGCCGGCGAAAGTTCCAGCCGAGTTCCTGTCCCCACGCGAGCCGGTCACCGATGACCCAGAACCCTGGTGGCGATCGCTTTTGGGCTGGCTCCGGCTACCCCTGTAGCGCTTACCGGGGGCGCGGAGAGGAGGCCGGCTCAGATGGCACTGCAACGCGCGACCAGCCTGCTTCGGGCGTGGTTACCTGCCATCCTGCTCGGTGCCTTCGCGGTGGTCCTCCTCGCGCGCCTAGTACAGCTGCAGGTGGTCAAGCACGAGGAGTATGCCGCCGCCGCCCGTGACGAACTTGACGGCAGCGTAATCGTCTACGCGCGCCGCGGCGCTATTCTCGACCGAAATGGCAACGTACTCGCCATGAGTGTGGATACCTGGGATATCTATGTAAGCAAGCCCGCTTGGGCCGCAGCGGCAGCATCCAACCCAGGCCTTTTGCTCGCCGACCTGATCGATCGGTCCGCCGATGATATCGCCTTCGCTCTCAACAGGGCCTCCGGCATCAATGTGCGAGTCGCGAAGGACGTCGACTATGACACCGGAATCGCTATCGACGCCCTGGGACTGCCAGGCGTGTCCCTGGCTCCCAACAGCGCCCGCTCCTACCCGGAGGGAGACCTCGCCGCCGGACTCCTCGGCATCACGGGGGATGACAACATAGGCCTCGCCGGGCTTGAGGTCAGCTATAACGACATACTTCAGGGCAAACCGGGGACCGCCGTTTTCGAGCGCGACACCGTCGGCGAGCCAATTCCTTTCGGCCACTATGTCGCCGAAGAGCCGAGACCGGGCAAGGACATCGTCCTAACAATCGATCGTTCGCTTCAGAGGCTGGCCGAGGAAACACTCGAAGACGCTATCCGGAAACATGAGGCTGTCGGGGGAGCCGTGATCATCATGGTTCCTTCGAGCGGCGAAATTCTTGCACTTGCCTCCAGCCCGGGGATTAAGTACAGCACCCTCGACCTCTCAAGTAGAGAGGGTGTCGAGCTACTTCGAAACCCGGCAGTTTCGGACGTCTACGAGCCAGGTAGCGTGATGAAGACCATCACGGCTGCGGCGGCGATTGACGTCGGCGTAGTCAGCCCGAACACAGAGTACGTCGACACGGGATCCGTTGAGGTCTTCGACCACACGATCGTCAACTGGGACGATCGCGTGTACGGAACGCAAACCATGACGGGAGTGCTCCAGCACTCCATAAACACCGGCTCAGTGTTTATGGTGCAAGAGCTCGGGCAGCCGAACTTCCATCGCTACCTCGATGCGTTCGGATTCGGCTCTCCCACCGGGATCGACATGCCCGGCGAAGCTAGGGGAATCATCCGCACACCAGCCCAGCCCGACTACTCCCCTCTCGATGTGCTGACTCAGTCGTTCGGGCAGTCAATCAGCGTCACCCCCCTCCAGATGATGGCGGCCTACGCAGCTGTTATTAACGGCGGGGAGCTGGTGCGGCCATACCTCGTGAAGGCAATTGCCGACCCGGACGGCACGTACGAGAAGATTGAATCCGAAGTCCTGGGCCAGCCGATCACAGGCGCCACGAGCGCAACTATGCGCGAAATGCTCCAGGCGGTTGTGGAGCCGGGCGGATACCGGCACAACGGCAAGCCACGCGACTACTCGGCCGGCGGTAAGTCCGGGACCGCGAACGTGCCTATCCCCAACGGATACGATGACACCCAGATCACCTCGTTCATTGGCTTCGCACCCGCCCAAAGCCCTGAAATCCTGGTGCTGGTCAAACTCGATCGCAACGCGGACCTCCTGACCGGCACGCAGGCCGCCGCCCCGATAGTCGCATCGCTCCTCAACCAGTGCCTGCAGTACCTGGGTGTAGAGCCAGACGACGGACCATTCGCAGTGTCGCGATGAGCAATATCTTGACTACCGGATTCGTCGCACGGGTCATGACAGAGCACGGATACCTCGTAATCCCCGGAACGAATCGTCCGATCTCCGGCGGGGCCTCCGATTCCCGCCTGGTTCGCTCTGGAAACCTCTTCGCCGCCTTCAGGGGCGAATCCCTTGACGGGAACGATTTCGTGGAGCAGGCGATTCAAGCCGGCGCAAGCGCAGTTATCTGTGAAAAGCAGGCGACCGAGGTGCCCTCAGACGTAACGGTCATCACCGTCCCGGATACGCGGGCCGGCATTAAAGACCTCGCTCACGCTTGGCGGTCGACCTCTAACGCACGAGTCATCGGAATCACCGGGACCGTGGGAAAGACGACGGCCAAAGAAGCAGTTGCGGCAACGCTGGGCGTGAAGCATCGCGTGCATCGTAGTGCCGGGAACATGAACTCGCGTGAAGGCCTCCCCCTCGCACTTCTCACACTCCGGAAAGACGACGAGATCTCAGTGCTGGAAATGGCCATGGACAGTAAAGGAGAGATCCTCGAACTCTGCCAAGTTGCCGCGCCCTCAATTGGAGTTGTCCTGAACATCGGACTGACTCACGTCTCAAGACTCGGCTCACCCGATGCAATTGCTCGCGAAAAACTCTCGTTGCCCCGATTCCTCCCCAACAGCGGCACTGCGATTCTGAACGCGAAGGACCCGGCTGTTGATTCCGTAGCCAAAGAGCTGCGCTGCCGCGTGATTCGGTTTGGCTCACAGGACTCCGGGGCCTCGCTCATCTACAGCGATCTCGAGGACTGCGGCTTGGGAGGCTACTCGTTCTCCGTCTCCTTTGAAGGCGCAGGACCGGTGAGGGCCACAGCGAACATCACCGGCGTCCATACCCTGCCGGCTGCCCTGACTGCAATTGCTTCTGCCATCTCCGTCGACATGTCGCTTGAAGAAGCCGTCGAAGCGCTGGCAGAAGCAAAGGTTCCCGGGAGGATGCAGTCGCGGCCTACCAACATGGGCGCGACGCTCCTCGACGACTCCTACAACTCCAGTCCTGCTTCTCTTGTGGGAGCCCTCGCAACTCTGGATCGAGTGGTCTCTCGCGGGGGTCGAGGGCGGCGAATCGCCGTCATCGGCCCAATGACCGAACTCGGAGAGTTCGAAGAGCGCGAGCACATCGCCGCGGGTGAAACAGCCGCAAGGACTTGCGACTTTCTTTTCGCCTTTGGCGAGCCCTGTCGGGCGATGGTCGAAACCGCCACGGGAGCCGGACTGACGGAGGCACACTGGTTCTCAGATCGGTCTGCGGCTGCCCTGGCAGCCATGGCCGTGATCAACGACGGGGATGTCGTACTGCTCAAGGCATCGCGAAGCCAAGAACTCGAGACAGTCATCCCTCTGCTGATGGGGGAGGTTGCCCAGTGACGCATGCGCTTATTTCAGGCGTCGCGGCATTCGTGTTGGCCGTTCTCCTCGGGCAGCCGATTCTCCGGTACCTCAGATTACAGAATGTCGGGAAGAGCATCAGCGAAGACCAACCGGCAAGCCACCAGGTCAAAGAAGGCACTCCAACTTTCGGTGGTTTCATGATCTGGGCGCCCACGTTAATTGTCACCGCGATCGCGGTGGATTGGTGGGACCACCGATCGATCCTGCTTCCCCTGGCCGTTATCGGAATCACCGGTGCCGTTGGATTCATCGACGACCTCGGAAGCCTGCAACACCGAGCGCGGGGCGGGCTCTCCTGGCGGTTTAAGATGATCTTTCTGACCCTCCTCGCCATCGTGGTCGCCTGGCTTCTGTATGACCAGGTTGGGGTCGAATCAATCAACGTTCCGTGGGCCGGCGACGTGAAACTCGGACTGTTTTACATCCCAATCGCTGTCGCCGTGATCGTCGCCACCACAGCCAGCGTCGCCGTGACGGATGGCCTCGACGCTCTCGCAGGAGGCACCACGCTCATCGCCTTCATCGCTTTTGGCGTGATCGCCTTCCTCCAGGGCCAAACCTTCGTTGCCACCTTCTCGTTCATCATTGCAGGCTCCAACCTAGGCTACCTCTGGTACAACGCCCACCCGGCCTTGGTGATCATGGGGGACACCGGTGCCCTCGCGCTGGGCTCGAGCCTTGCCGTTGTTGCGTTGATGACAGGCCAGTGGCTCTTGCTCCCGGTCATCGGGTTGGTCTTCGTCCTTGAAGCCGCCAGCGATGTCATTCAAATCAGCTATTTCAAAGCCACTAGTGGTCGGAGGATCTTCCGACGCGCACCGATACATCACCACTTCGAGGAAGGCGGCTGGGCTGAGACACAGGTAGTCACCAGAGCCTGGATAGTGAGCATTGCGGCCGCAATGCTCGGAGTCGCCCTCGCCCTAAAGGTGCCGACATGACCCTTCCGACGGACCTCACTCAGAAGCGTGCCCTTGTGTATTCGATGGGTATCGAGGGTCGAGACCTGGCGAGGTGGCTGCTTGCGGCCGGCGCCAGTGTCACGGTCTCCGACACACGCTCCGCCGAAGATCTCGCGGCCGTCCCGCCAGACGGAGTTGAGCGAGTGGTTAGTGGGCAGGCGCTGCTGGATCCTGAAGGATTCGACGTCGTCGCCGTTTCCCAATCTGTTTTGCGCTCGGATCCCGCAATGCAGAAGGTGAGGAAGCTCGAGTTGCCCTTCACCTCCCAGATGCGCCTCTTTCTGCAGCTGTGTCCCAGTGGGCGGGTAATCGGTATCACCGGTGCGAGCGGAAAGTCGACGACGACGTCACTTGTCGGGGCTATGGCCGAGGCCGCTGGACTCGACTATGTGGTCGGGGGCAACCTCGGAATCGGAGGCAACCTAGGACCAGCGCTTCTGGAGCATCTCCCCGAGATTAGGCCGGAAACGACGGTGATCCTCGAAATCAGCCACACGCAGCTCCAATACACCGATCGCTCGCCCGGCGTCGCTGCAATCATGAACATCACACCGAATCATCTGGACCAGTTCACGTGGGATGAGTACGTAGGCCTCAAACAGCACCTCATCGAGTACCAGGGCCCGGACGACATTGCGGTCTTCAACCAGGATGACCAAACGAGCCGCGCCGTGAGCTCGTCCGCGATGGGGCAGATTTGGCTGACGAGTCTCGAGGAACCTGTTGATGGGTCCGGCGGCTGGATCGAGGAAGGGCACGTGGTTATCCGCGAAGGCGGGGCGCAACGCAGAGTGGCAGACCTGGCAATGAGCCGACTCCGCGGCCGTCACAACTTGGCAAACACGGTGATGGCCTGCACCATCGCCGCAGCCGCCGGGATACCCGATGAAGCCATGCGGTCGGCGATCGCGTCTTTCCCGGGAGTCGCCCATCGTCTCGAAATCGTGGGTCAGCTCCGGGGCGTAACCTGGATCAACGACAGCATCGCAACCACGCCGGAACGAACCGCAGCCGGCCTCGATTCGTTCGCCGAGCCAATCGTCCTACTCCTCGGCGGCCGAGACAAACATCTTCCCTTGGACGTCCTGCAGCGGCAGATAAAGAAGCGGTGCCGGGCAGTCGTGTGTTTCGGGGAGGCGGGTGACCTGTTCCACGAAGCCGTGGTCAGAACCGGCGTTCCTTGCACGCGAGTCGAGGATCTGAAGGGTGCTACGGCGATCGCGGCCGACCTTGCTGCTGAGGGCGACGTGGTTCTCCTCTCACCAGCTGCAACCAGCTTCGATGCATATCCGAACTTTGAAGCGCGTGGGCGAGCGTTTGGTGAGCTGTTTACAAAGCTTTCCGGCGGGGGCGAAGACAAGTGACCGCGCGGCGGGTCATTCGTAGCGGGACTGACTTCCCCCTCCTACTGACCACAGCGGTATTGGCCGTTACTGGCCTGATAGTTATGTACAGTGCGAGCTTCGTGGTCGCGCTCGTTGAACACGACGATCCCTATTACTTCCTCACCCGGCAGGCCATGTGGGCCGTTCTCGGCGCCATCCTTCTTGTCGCTGCGGCGAGGACTGACTACCGCTGGCTGCGTGCGCTGGCGTTTCCGGCTCTGCTCATCGCCATCACCTTCCTCATAGCCGTGTTGATAGTCGGGATCGAAGTCAACGGCTCAAGAAGATGGATCGGTGTGGGCGCCTACACCATCCAGCCCTCGGAGTTCGCCAAGCTGGCAATAGTCATCTACCTGGCTGCTTGGCTCGAAGGCAAGGGGCGCAACATCCGGAGTATCGAGCACGGGCTTATCCCGTTCGTTCTCGTGGTCGGTTTCGTTGGCTTCCTGATCATGCAGGAGCCCAGCCTCGGCACGACGCTCATCGTCATTCTCATCGCTTCCACGATGTTCTGGTCCGCGGGTGCTTCGCTGAAACAGATGGCACTGCTGGGCTCGGCCGGGCTGGTCGTGGTCGCCCTCCTTGCCAGCTCGGCAACCTACCGAAGCGACCGACTCTTCTCCTTCTTCAACGCCGAACTTGAGCCGGAAGGGCGAGGGTTCCAAACGGTACAATCGCTGATTGCCATCGGAAACGGGGGGCCAACGGGGCTGGGCCTCGGAGCAAGCCGCAGCAAGTTCTTCTATATCCCGGAAAGCCACACCGACGGCGTCTTTGCGATCCTCGCCGAGGAGGCGGGTCTGATCGCGGCATCGACAGTGATCCTCCTGTTCCTGCTGTTCATGATTCGAGGCTTCCGTATCGGCCGCCGCGCCCCGGACGAATTCGGTCGCTTGCTCGCTGTGGGTGTCACAACCTGGATAACAGTCCAAGCCCTTCTGAATATCGGAGGGATCATGCGCGTGGTGCCCTTAACAGGAGTGCCTCTGCCCTTCCTGAGTTACGGAGGTAACGCACTGGCGGCCGAGTTGCTGGCGGTTGGCATTCTAATAAGCGTTTCGCGCCAGACCAGGACGGTCACGACATCTAAGACGAACCTCGGAGTGAGGAACGAAGACCCGCCGCGGCCGAGAGTGCCGGGGGGTGCGCAGTGAGAGTCGCGATCGCAGCAGGAGCTTCTGGCGGACACGTAATACCGGCACTGACAGTGCTCGACGCGCTCCTAGAGCGTTCGCCTTCTGCTGAAGCGGCCTTCTTCGGTCCCGATGATCGGGGTGAGCGCGAGTTGCTGGGAAACCGTGATCTGCCTTTCTATCGAGTGAAGGCTGCGGGCCTTCGGGGCCGCAATCCAATTTCAATGGTGCGCGCGGGCTTCCGGATAACCGCCGGCGTGGTGAGTGCGTTCAAAGCACTTCGTCGTTACAGACCCAATGTCGTCTTCAGCACCGGCGGATATGGAAGCTTCCCCTCCTGCATAGCAGCGAAGTTGCTCCGTTTGCCGATCGTCATCTTCCTGCCTGATGTCGAGCCGGGGTGGGCCGTGCGCGCGGAGCGCAGGCTCGCCACCAGGATCGCGACAACAACAGAAGATGCTCTAGAGCATCTGCCGAAGCGAAAGACAACCGTGACCGGCTATCCCGTGCGAGCTGAGTTCTTCAGCCGCACGCGAGCCGAGGCACGGGCGACCCTGAACATCCCCGAGGATGAGGCAGCCATCGTTGTGGCCGGCGCGTCCCAGGGAGCTCAAGCCATCAACCGAGCACTCATCCGCTCGCTTCCCGAGATCGCTTCGGCGGCGCACGTTCTCCACATCACAGGCCGGGATGGCATCGGCGGCGCAGAAAGAGCCCGCGAGTCCCTGCCGGAGGTGCTGAAGTCGCGCTACCAGCCAGCGGCTTTTAGAGAGGACCTTCCTCAGCTGATGATCGCCGCCGACCTGGCAGTACTGAGGGGTGGCGCGAGCATCCTGGGTGAGCTTCCCGCCGCATCCCTCCCCGCAATTCTGATACCCGGTACCTACGCCGGCGGACATCAGCGAGATAACGCTCTGTGGCTCGTGGACCATGGCGCAGCCGAGTTGCTCGAGGAATCGGCAATCGGAGAGTTCTCCCCGCGGGTACTCAGCCTGCTCGCCAATGCCGAACGGCTGCGGCAAATGACCAGATCTTCTGCCGAGCTTGCGATGCCCTCGGCCGCAGCCGACATCGGGGCACTGATCGAGGAGGCGGTGAAATGACCATCGACCCCGGACGCGTCCACCTCGTAGGCGTAGGCGGTGCCCATATGTCGGCAATCGCGAGGCTCCTTCTCGCCCAGGGGGTTGTCGTCTCTGGGAGTGACCACCGGAGCACACCAACAACAGACGAACTCGCCGGTCTTGGAGCGATCATCGCGCTCGAGCATGCCGCCGCCAACGTCGACCAAGTGGACCTCGTCGTCCACACAGCTGCTGTGGGCGAGGACAACCCCGAAATCGCCGAGGCCAGGCGGCGCTCCATTCCGGTCCTGATTCGAGCGGAGATGGTTGCCCGGCTGATCCAGGGGAAACGGGTGATCGCTGTCGCAGGCACACACGGCAAGACCACAATTTCGACCCTGGTGTCGCTGATCCTCAGGCAGGCTGGCCAATCACCCACGTATCTGCTCGGCGGAGACAGCCTAGACCTAGGGCCGAACGCGGCCTGGGGAGAAGGACCGGCCTGTGTCGTGGAGGCCGACGAGTTCCGCAGCGCCTTCCTCGAATACGATCCGGACACGGCAGTCATTTCAAACGTGGACCCGGACCACCTCGAGTACTTCGGAACAGTCGAGAATTACAGGGCTGAGTTCGATCGATTCGTGAACCGGATAAAGCCAGGTGGAACGCTGCTTGCCTGCGTCGATGACAAGGGTTCGGAGGCCGCGTTCGAGCGGGCACCTCCGAACCTTGTCCGCGAATCGTACGGATTGAGCGAATCGGCATCGTGGTCGGCCTCGAACGTGCGCTTCGGCTCGGACAACGTGCAGCTCAGGGTCCTCCACAACGGTGAAGTCCAAGGCAACCTTACCGTTCAGCCACCCGGCCAGCACATGGTCGAGAACGCCCTTGCGGCGGTGGCCGTGACCTCCCGAGAAGGGGTCGACTTTCAGACCATCAGCGCCGCGATTCGCGGATTCCAGGGGGCGCGTCGCCGCTTCGAGCTTGTTGGCGAGGGGGGGGGGATCACCGTTGTCGATGACTACGCGCACCATCCCACAGAGGTCCGGACCGTCCTGGCCACCGCCCGGGCCAGGTTCGGGACCCGCCGCTTCGTCGTTGTCTACCAGCCACTCACCTACACACGGATCGAATACCTCTGGGACGATTGGGTGAATCTCTGGAGCGAAGCCAACGAGCTGGTCGTGCTCGAAACATTCGGTTCGCGCGAACAACCGCAGTCGCCGAGCGCCTCGGACCTCGTGGCGGCGATCACAACGCCCAAGGCGATCTACGCACCAAATGTTGAGGACGCGGCCCGTCAGGCCGTTGCCCTGGCCAGGTCCGGGGACGTGGTCCTGACAGTGGGCGCGGACGAAGTCTGCGAAGTCGGCCCGCGAGTCGTGGAACTCCTCCAATGACAGCGCTCGACACGACAGCGGCAAGTCTCTCCCGCTACGGAAAGGTAGTGCGAGACATGCCACTCTCCAAGCACACGACTTTTGGAATCGGTGGGCCGGCCGACGTCTTCGTGACCGTAACCAGCAGCGCCGACCTCGCCCAGGCGGTTCGCGTCGTGCGGGAAGTTGAGCTGCCGCTCTTTGTTCTGGGCAGCGGAAGCAACGTCCTGGTGGCGGACGCTGGAGTCCGGGGCGTGGTTATCGACAATCGCGCCCGCGAGGAGCAGCTCGATGATTCTGGTTCGATGGCTCGTCTCTCAAGCGGGGCAAGCCTGGCGGCATTCGCCCGCAGAATGTGCCGTCGCGGACTGGGCGGGCTAGCCTGGGCAGTCGGGATACCGGGGACCCTCGGGGGTGCCGTTGTTTATAACGCCGGCGCTTACGGGGGATGCCTGGCAGATGTGCTTACGCGGGTCGAGATGGTTGACCGGGGGGGCGAAACCCGTTGGTACGAAGCTGCAGAATTGAATCTCGGTTACCGCGGAAGCTTGCTTACTCGCAAGGCCCTAGCGGGCCGAACGATCACTGAGATCGACATCAGCCTGAGACCGGCAGCCGCCGAGGATCTCCTGGCGGAAGCCGCCGCCTACGACAAGAAGAGGCTTGCGGCCCAGCCACGGGGCCGCAATGCCGGTTCGATGTTCAAGAACCCTGATGAGGGTCCCGCGTGGAAATTGATCGACGCAGTCGGGATGCGAGGCGCACGCATTGGCGACGCGGCAATAAGCGGCAAGCATTCCAACTTCTTCGTGAACTACGGAGAGGCGAGAGCAGCCGAGGTCGCCGAGCTGGTGGAGGAGGCGGAGAGACGGGTACTCGACCAGGCGGGCATACGACTGGTACGAGAGGTCGCCTTCGTGGGGGACTGGTCGTGACGGCTCAACGTGTAGCCATACTCCTGGGAGGGCGCTCGAATGAGCACAAAGTGAGCGTGCAGAGCGCTCGCAGCGTCCTCGCCGCGCTCGACCGTGAGCGCTGGGACCCCGTTCCCATCGCGATCTCCCAGCAGGGTGCCTGGTTCACAGTCGCCGAGACCACCGCCGCTCTCGCCGAAAACTCGAACGCGTTCCCTTCCGGCGGCCGACGGCTCTCCATTGGCGTTCTCTCCGACCTTGAATCATGCGAAATCGCGTTCCCGCTCGTCCACGGGACATACGGCGAAGACGGAACGCTGCAGGGACTCCTCGAAATGGTCGGCATCCCATATACCGGGTGCGGTGTCACTGCCAGCGCCATCGGAATGGACAAGGCGCTGATGAAAGCGCTCTTCCAGGAGGCCAGGATACCCGTGGCGCGATTCGAGGTAATACGGTCATGGGATTATACTGGTAATCAATTTGATGTATCTTACGTTCACGAAGCGGTCGGATTTCCGTGCTTTGTGAAGCCGGCCAATGGGGGATCGAGCGTGGGAGTTTCGAAAGCCCTCTCTATCGAGGACCTACCGGCCGCTTTTTCAGCTGCCTTCGTTCACGATGACAAGATCCTCGTTGAGCAGGCCATTGAGGGCCGGGAGGTAGAATGTTCCGTTCTCGGCAACGAGAGTCCCGAGGCCAGCGTCGTCGGTGAGATCATCCCGGACCGCGAGTTTTACGACTACGACAGCAAGTACTCTGAATCCTCGTTGTCAGCGCTAAAGATTCCAGCCGAACTCGATAGGTCGACGGCGGACGAAGTACGGAACCTGGCAATCCGGACGTACTCGGTAATGGGCTGTGAAGGTTTCGCGAGGGTCGACTTCTTCGTGACAAGCGAACAGCAGGTGGTCGCCAGCGAAGTCAATACAATTCCCGGTTTCACCGCGATAAGCATGTACCCCAAGCTGTGGTCGGCTAACGGCCTCCCGTACAGTGAGTTACTGACCCGGATTCTCGATCTCGGATTCGCGCGTCACATCCGGAGGCAGCGGGATGGGTAAGTACGTTCCCCGGCCCGGACCGGACAAGCATCGGGTCGTGCGGCGCTCAGCCATCGTGAAAGACGTAGCCCGCGGAAGGCTACGCAGTGTGGTGCGCAGGCACTCCTCGCTGGTGATCGCCCGGCGAACCGGCGGGGCTGCCGCGGCCGCTGTCTCGCGGGTGGGGTCGCTTGCAGCCGCTATTCTGCACATCGGCCGGTCTGCGCTCAGAGTTCGAACGGCCATAGTCGCCATATTGCTCGCCGCCATTATTGGTGGCGGAACGTGGGCCTGGCGCTCCTCGTACTTTGAAATCAAGAGCGTCGAGGTTGTCGGCACGATCACGTTGGAACCAAGTGAACTGGCCACTCTCACCAACCTCGACGGACGTCACATGATCACCGCCGACCTGGACCGGGCTCAACGCGAGGTCTTGGACGTGCCACTCGTCCGGGCAGTGTCCATCGAGCGAAAGTGGCCGGACAGGATCGTTGTCCATATCAATGAGCGAACCCCATGGGGGACCTGGGAGCAGGCTGGGGTGCGATACGCCATCGACCGTGACGGGGTGGTCCTCGGGAACTTCTCCGTGCCCCCGGGGTCGCCGCTCGTAATTAGCGCCGACCCCATCTCTCTGCGTCAGGGTGATCGCGTCAGCTACCAGGCAGTGGACGCGGTTGTAGAGATATATGAACTGCTTCCGCAGGAGCTCGGGACCGGGGTCCACCAGGTGGCTTTCGTGCCCGGACTCGGCGTGGAAGTGGTCACCGACACCGGACAAGTCGCGCTCCTGGGTGACTCGTCATCAGTCGCATACAAACTGGCTGTGTGGGCCGAGGTGGACGCTGAGGCAAGGGCACAGCGCATCAACTACGGGGTTATAGACCTCCGGTGGGGCAACCGGCCGGTCTTGTATTGAGGTGAGCGGAATGAGCAAGAGAAGTGGCACTGTCGCTGCCGTTGATGTGGGTTCCACCAAGGTTACGGTAGTCGTCGCCGACGTAGGAGAGTTCGGCGAAACGCGAATCCTTGGTGTCGGAGTTACCCCAGCGGCCGGGCTGTCCCGGGGGGCGATCGACAACATCGGGTCGGCTCGTGAAGCAATCTCAACCGCGGTCCAGCGGGCGGAACAATCATGCGGAATGAGAATTCTGAGCGCTGGTGTCAGCATCACCGGGAGCCACATCCAGAGCCAGAACAGCCGGGGCATTATCGCTGTCACAGACCGAACTCGCCCGATAAGCGAGGACGACAAAGAGCGAGTGCTGGAAGCGGCAAGCCAGATTGCAATTCCCACCAATCGCGAGGTACTTCACAGCATCCCCCGGGGCTACTGGGTGGAGGGCACCGAACAGGTGAGCGACCCCGCCGGAATGTTCGGCGGGCGCGTAGATGCAGAGGTCCACATCGTGACCGCCGCCGTTTCCGCCATTCAGAACCTCACGAAGTGTGTGGAAGGTGCCGGGGTCCAAGTAGACAACATCGTCCTTGGACCCCTCGCCGCCGCGCACGCATCTCTGCAGGAGCAGGAGCGAGTACAGGGTTCGGCGCTGATCGACATCGGCGGAAGCGCGACTTCTCTCTGTGTTTTCGAAGAAGGGAACATAGCTCATAGCGCCTGTCTCCCGCTTGGGGGGACCCATATAACGCAGGACCTAGCTCGCGTCCTTCGCTGCCCGTGGGAGAGCGCCGAGACTCTCAAGCGAGAGGCTGGCGCGGCCGGCGTCGACCCCTCGATGAACGGTCAATCCGTGGAAATCGAGGCATTTGGGACTCACCCCTCCAAGCAAGTGGCACTGACCCACGTCAGCGAGATTATCCAGGCCCGCCTCGAAGAGATCTTCGAAGTTGTAATACTCGAGTTGAAGCGAGCGGGTTACCTCGACCGGCTCGCCGCGGGGCTTGTGGTGACCGGCGGGACGAGCGAACTCGATGGAATCGCCGAATTCGCCGAGAGCCGGCTGGGCCTCCCGGTTCGAGTTGGATCGCCCCGCGGATATGCGGGCCTGAACGAACTCGTCAGCACGCCGACCTATTCGACGGCGCTCGGACTGGCTGACTTCATGCTGGGTGACCGCGACCGCGTCGTGCAGCCGAGTGGGTATAGCACCGCTCCCGGGTTGGGGGGCGGCCTGCTCCGCCGGCTGGCCACGTTCGGAAGGGGGCTGATCCCCGAATGAGCGCGAGAGGAAGAGAAGTGTGAGCCTCATCGAATTCACCAAAGAAGACCGCGAAAGTCACAGGAGGAACAGAACAGCTATGAGCATTCGCTACGAACCAGAGCTTCTACCGGATATCAAGGTCATCGGGGTCGGAGGCGGTGGCTGCAACGCGGTCAACCGCATGGTTCGCGCCAAGATCCCGGGAGTTTCGTTCGTCGCCTGCAACACGGACGCCCAGGCGTTGGTGTCCGCGGAAGCTTCCCAGCGCATTCGAATCGGTGAGAAGCTCACCAAGGGTCTCGGGGTCGGGGGCGACCCGTCGCGGGGCGAACGGGCTGCAGACGAATCTCGGGACGAGCTCGTGGAGCTCGTCCGCGGTACGGAGATGGCCTTCGTTACCGCCGGAATGGGCGGTGGCACCGGCACGGGGGCCGCCCCGATAGTCGCTGAGATAGCGAAGGACTCGGGTGCTCTCACTATCGGCGTGGTAACGAAGCCGTTCCCCTGGGAAGGCTCACACCGGATGCGCCAGGCCGAAGAGGGCATCGAAAAACTCAGGGAGAGCGTCGACACCCTCATCGCCATCCCCAACGGCCGGCTCCTTGAGATTTGCCCCGAAAACTGCACGGTGGACGAGGCCTTCGTGACAGCAGACGACGTCCTCCGCCAGGCGATTCAGTCTATCTCCAACATCATCAGTCAAAACGGCGCCATTAATCTCGACTTCAATGACGTCCGGGCGATCATGAGCGAAGCCGGTCCGGCCCTGCTCGCTGTAGGAAACGGAGCAGGTGAGAATCGGGCGGCCGAAGCCGCGCGGGCGGCGACCACGAGTCCGATTCTCGACCAGTCGATCGATGGTGCCCGCAACGTGCTCTTCAACATCAGTCACAATGGTGACCTCCAGCTTAAGGAGCTGGATACCGCTGCCCGAGTGATTGCGGAGGTCGTCGACTCAGGAGCAAACGTAATCTTCGGAACGGTGCTCGATCCGTCGCTGGCAGAAAGCATCCAAATTACGGTGATCGCGACTGGCTTCGAGCCGCGAGCGCAGCTGCTGAACGATCCGGACGACGAGCGACGGATCACAGAGATTGGTCTGCCCGGCGTCTCCTCAGCAGAGGACGCCGAACTCCCCGCGTTCTTACGCCGGAACATTCGCTCACTGAACGTAATCGGTGGAACCGGGGACAACGCAGCGAAACTGGCTGAAAGGAGGTAGCCACCTGACCGAGTGCGCCTAGAGGTGCAAGGCAAGGGGTCTGATGCAATTGGGAGAGCGCATCAGACCCCTTGCCTTGCCTGGAACGTCGACCACTCCGCCGACGGCACCTCCCTCAGCCGAAAAACAACGGTAGCACCACCTGGCAGCCGGGCGCCAACCGCCGACGTAGTCATGCCTCCCTCTCGGGATCCTGATACCAATCCGTTCTCCCAGATTCCATGGGCTCCCCGGTGAGCCGGGCTGGGATCCACTCGGACAAGAGCGCTTCGAGCTGGTCACTGGCACCGCCCAGGGAGTGGCCCGTGTCCGCAATATGCACGAAATGCTTCGGGTCATTCGCTCTCGAATAGATGTTTTCGCTGGCATCAGAAGCAAGCACAGAGTCAGCAGCCCCGTGTACGAGGAGCAGAGGACTCTCGAGGTTCTCGACTGTGCGGGTACCAAAAAGTTGGGGCGAAAGCGAGGCCACAGCCCGGGCCATGGGAGAGAGTTCACACGCCTTGATAACGACCGCGCCACCGAAGCTGTGCCCGACCAACACGACATCCGTCGCACCGACACCCTTCAGGAAGGAACACCCCCCGAGAACATCCAGCACGCACTCATCAAACTCGTTCGGTTGCCGATATTCGATTCGAAGAGACGAGACACCGTTTTCCGCGAGGGCGGCTGGCAAGCGAGAGTAGAGCCCGTTCGCCGGTCCATCAATTCCGCCCATCGCGCCCCCGACGAATACTGCCGCCCCCGTTCCGCCCTCGACCGCGTAGAACATGCACTCAAGGGGACCACGGCTCGTCTCAAGCCGTATTTGAAACGTGTTCTCAGCCTCTGTCGGCGAGCCGAGCACCTGGAGAATTCGCAATTCGAGATCGTCTAGCCGTTCGGTCACGACTGCCCCCCAGTGGCCATGAATCATGGACCCGACGGCCGGGGCCCGCCAGCCGATTTTGTCCGCATCAGCCTCGTAGCCGTGATGGATGGTAGGCTCTCCTCTCGCGGCCAGACGGCCAGACTCAGGAATTAAGAGGTAAAGATTTTCGACATGGCAATTAGATTCGACGGCCAGGTGGCGCTGGTGACCGGTGCGGGCGGCGGGCTCGGCAAAGCTTATGCGCTAGACCTCTCAAGCCGCGGCGCCAAAGTCGTGGTCAACGACCTCGGCGGAGACCCCCGCGGACAAGGTGCAGACGCCGCCCCTGCTCAGAAAGTGTGTGACGAGATCAAGGCCGCCGGCGGTGAGGCCATACCAAACTTCGATAGCGTGGCCGAGTACGATGGCGGCTTCAACATGGTTAAGCAGGCGATCGATCAGTGGGGTCGGCTCGATGTCGTTGTCTGCAACGCCGGAATCCTCAGGGACATCGCTTTTCACAACATGAGTGAAGAGGACTGGGACAAGATCTTCGCCGTCCACGTCAAAGGGAGCTTCAGCGTTTTGCGGGCTGTCTGGCCGGTCTTCCGGCAGCAATCCTACGGCCGAGTTGTTCTGACAACCTCCAGCTCAGGCATCTGGGGAAATTTCGGACAGACGAACTACGGGGCGGCGAAGACAGCAATGCTGGGGATGATGAACGTCCTCAAGCAGGAGGGCGCGAAGTACAACGTCAAAGTGAACACGCTCGCCCCCGTTGCCGGCACGCGCCTTACGGCCACCGTGATGCCTCCCGAAGCCGTCGAGCGGCTGAAGCCGGACTACGTGGCACCGGCCGTGATCTACATGGCGTCGAATGAGTGCCAGGACAGCGGCCTGATAATCGAGGCCGGCGCCGGCAATTTTAACCGTGCGGCGATCGTTCGCGGCAAGGGGATCCAGCCTGGCATTGGCGATATCAAAGACGCTGAGTGGGTGGCCGAAAACTGGGCCGCAGTTACGAGCCTCGCCGACGCCGAGCCGATGTGGCGAACCGGACAGACGCTCAAGGATTACAAGGCGTCGCTGGGTTGAGGGCGAATTGCTCGGTTGCGCGCCGCGGCTCTTGCGAGGAGTCCCGGCGCGAGCGTAGCCTAGGCTTACGACCGAATAGCTGTTCGGGGTCGCTGGGGGTGCCCGGCCTGGGCTGAGAACACACCCCTTGAACCTGACCACGTTTATACGTGCGGAGGAAAGCGATCGGAGCGGACGAGACTTCGTCCGGATCCGGACTTTTCCCGGGTTCAGATTTTCTCCAGACCGGGTGCCCAGACAGATTCCCAGCAGCGGAAAGGCAAGATCGTGCCATCCGTAACTTTCTGCTTGGGCCGAGGCCGTGATAGTTGAGATCCAGTGCCTCCCATCTCCGATGGGGACGGCCGAAAGCAAGTACGCCCACATCGAAGCCGCGATCGCCTTGATTGAACAATCGGGCCTCACATATGAGGTTGGTGCCCTCGGCACCACCGTCGAAGGGCCACCTGACGTTCTCTGGCACCTGATGCGGCGCGTCCACGAGTCTGTCCTCAGGTCAGGCGCCGAGGGAACTATGACGGTCCTTAAAGTGGAAGAGACGGCGACGGCTGGACCTTCGATAGCGGATCTCACAGGTAAGTTCCGGTGAAAAGAACCGATGCTGGGCGATTAACCGGAAGAATGGTCGCCTTCACGAAGTGGGCCCTAGCCGCCTACGGGCCGCCTGTGGTCCTCATCGTCGCACTCATCCTCCTCTGGGAGGTCTACGTGAATGCGACTGACATAGCAACTTACAAGGTACCTGCGCCAAGCGAAATCTGGTCTGCTTTCCTAGAGGACAAGGGGGAGCTTCCCGACCACATCCGGACCACCGCTCTCGAGGCCGGCATTGGCCTTGTAGTCGCAGCAATCGTGGGCGTCGGCTTCGCGGCACTCATAGCAAGCATTCCGCTCGCCAGGAGAGTCATCTACCCCGTTCTCGTGACATCCCAGACGATCCCGATGGTCGTGTTGGCGCCTCTCCTCATCATCGGGTTCGGACTTGGCCTGACCCCGAAGGTGATAATCGTTGCGCTCGTCGCCTTCTTCCCAATCGTCGTGAGCACCACCGATGGTCTGATGAGTGCCGACCGCGACATGGTCGACCTCGTCAGATCGATGGGAGGGCGACAATGGCAGGTCCTGCGGCATGTGCGGATTCCCGCAGCCACGCCACCGTTCTTCTCCGGGCTGAAGTTGGCCGCTGCCTACGTTGTCGTCGGCGCCGTGATTGCGGAGTGGTCCGGAGCATCGTCAGGCCTCGGCCTTTTCGTCGAGCGATCACGCCGGAGCTTCAACACCGAAAGCGTATTCGTAGGGATCGTTGTAATCGCCTTAATGACCATGGTGCTCTTCTGGGCCGTCCATCTCTTGGCACGGCTCGCTTCTCCATGGATGTACGCACAGGACACAGAGGACCGCTGATGTTTCGTTTGCTAGTAGCTTTTGCCGCGTTTGCGCTTCCCCTTTCACTCGCCTGCGGGGATGGCCCCGAGGATGAGGTCACTCTCATGCTCGACTGGACGCCAAACACTCATCACATAGGCGTTTACGTAGCCCAGGAAAAGGGCTGGTACGAGGACGTCGGACTGACCGTCAAGATAGTCGAGCCAGCCCAGGGCGGGGTCGAGCAAATAGTCGGGGCGGGGCAGGTCGAGTTCGGTGTCTCTGTACAGGAGAATGTGATCCCCGCTCGCGCAGCCGAGATTCCAATTATCTCAATCGCAGCGATCAAGCAGCACAACGATTCGAGCCTCGTCTCGCTCTCCAGCGAAGGCATCGCCCGTCCCCGAGACCTGGAGGGACGTACCTATGGTGGATTCGGCGGGCCCCTGGAGATCGCCCTGATCGAGCAGCTCGTCTCCTGTGATGGAGGCGATCCCGACCAGGTGAAGTTCGCCCAGATTGGGAACGTCGACTACCTCGTCGGCCTGGAGGACGACCTTTACGACATCGTCTGGATATTCGAGGGATGGGACGCAATCCGCTACCGAGACTTGGAGCAGAAACAAATCTCGTCGCTGAAATTCATCGACTGGCTGAAATGCATCCCTGACTGGTATACACCTCTGTTGATTGCGAACGAACAGATGCTGGCCGATGAGCCAGAGCTGGTGGAGAGCTTTCTCGAAGCCACGGCCCGGGGTTACGCGTTCGCAATCGAGAACCCTTCTGAGGCGGCTGCGATTCTAATCGAGGCGGTCCCCGAACTGAATGAGGATCTCGTCTCCCTGAGCACCGCCTACCACACGACGCGATTCATGGATCCGGGCAGAAAATGGGGCAGGCAGGACGAAGATGTCTGGGTCGCGTTCGAGGTATTCCTGAGGGAAGCCGGACTGACAGACGTGGAGGTTGACGTCGGGTTGGCCTTCACAAACGAGTTCCTTCCCTGAGCGGCGGAGTCGACAGTGTATGACAACGGGTCGTGAACCTGCAGCTGAGCCGCAAGGAGGCACCGGGTCTGCTGTCACGGTTCGCGACGTTAGTCACTCCTTCGGGAGCAGGAAGAGCACCCGACTCGAAGTGCTGGATGACCTGAACCTCGATGTGCCGGGGGGGGCCTTCGTTAGCCTCGTCGGCCCCAGCGGCTGCGGCAAGAGCACCCTCTTAAAGGTGCTGGCGGGGCTTCTCCGGCCGTCGAACGGAGAAGCGACTATCGGCGGCGTGGATGCAGTCGGACGAACAGGTGTTGCGGCATTCATGCCGCAGAAGGACCTCCTGTTGCCGTGGCGTCGAGCGATCGACAACGCAGTCCTTGGGGCTGAGATAGCCGGTGTTGACGCAGCGGTGGCAAAGCGAAAAGCCCTCGACATGTTCCCGGCCTTCGGCCTAGACACGTTCGAAAAGGCCTGGCCTTCACAGCTCAGCGGCGGTATGCGACAACGTCTGGCGCTACTCCGAACCTTCCTCCACCCGGGAACCGTGCTGCTTTTGGACGAGCCTCTCGGCGCACTCGACGCAATCACGAGACGAGAAATGCACTTCTGGCTGCAGGACGTTTGGAACTCCGACCGCCGCACAATCGTTCTCGTCACGCACGACGTGGAGGAGGCGCTAGTTCTGTCGGACACCGTCTACGTTATGTCTCGGCGCCCCGGACGCTTCGTTCTCAAAGTGGACGTCCCGTTCGACCGCCCGCGGAGGTCGAAGTTAGTGTCCGAGCTCCCGTTCGTGGAACTCAAAGCGAAACTACTGCAAGCGCTCGCCGGGAAACCGGCGGAATGAGTGGCTATTCATGCTGACCCCGGCCCGGGTTACCCTGAGCCGGTGGCACAACCGACCGCCGATCGTGAAGAAGAACCGCCCGCGCGGCCTGTCAACGCCGCCCGCCTGCATCGATTCCGAAAGGTAGCGCGGCCAGTCGGCCTGCCTGTGAAGGCTGCGTTTCTCTCGTTCAGTCGCATCAGGCTCCGCTGGATCTACATTAAAGAGGGAATTGACGGCATCCAGGCCGAGCTGAGGCGGATGAGGGCGAACCACGCCAGGGTGCTGAGAGCATTCGGAGCCCGCATTGCTCCTGATTCATCGATCGTTGGTCCCGTTTGCCTTGCCAACAGCGACGTCGACTTCTCCAATCTCGAAGTAGCCACGAAGACACACCTCGGGAGCGAGGTCTTCCTCGACCTAGCAGCGCCGATTCGGATCGAAGAGGGGGCAACGCTCTCGATGCGGTCGGTCATCATCACCCACCTTGACGTTGGCCGGGGTCCTCTCAAACAGAAACGACCGCGGCAACTTGGGGCCGTGACCATTCGCGAGGGGGCGTTTATTGGGGCAGGGGCCACGATTCTGCACGGGGTGACAATCGGGCGGGAGGCAGTCATCGCTGCGGGCGTTGTTATCTCCAAGGACGTCGCGGATGGAGAGGTCATCCACCGCCCGGGTCAGCCAAACGAATCACCCTCGACCGGGCCCTAGTTAATGGATCTCGTCCGCGGATCTGCGCAGACACTTGTCTACAGAGTGAGCGGCACGCTGCTATGGATGACGGCCAGCATCCTCGTGGCGCGAGCGCTACCGGTACACGACCTGGGGGTTTACATCGCAACGATAGTCATCGCGCAGGCGGCCGGATCAATCGCCGCAAGCTTCGCGTCGGCTACCGGCTACTTTGTATCGCGTCAGGGTCGTCCGGCGAGCGAACTGATGGTGCACGGTCTCCTCATCTCCGTCGCTGCTGGGCTACCCATGCTGTTTATCTCCATAGGAGCATGGGCCGTCGACGGCCGAATCCTGGTGCTGCTTATCGGCGTTTCATTTCTTCCCATCATTGCGCGGAGCTCTATCGGCGGAATCTTTATCGGAACAAACCGCCTAGCCCTGTACAACGCCACGGTTCACGGACCGGCAGTCGCGGTAGTTGTCCTCTTCATCGTCTGGATCCTGCTCCCTGCCGACCGCACCGCAGAGGGGGCCGTGGGACTGTGGGTCCTCGCGCAGTACCTTGCCTTCGTCGCCGTCCTGCCGTGGGCTGCAGGCGGGTGGAACTGGCTCCGGACGAAGGGGGTCGACTGGTCGCTCGTTTGGGGCATTATGAGCTTCGGCAGTGTTGTGGGTCTCGCCGGCGCCGTCAGCTACTTCAATTACCGTGTCGACCAAGTCCTGGTGGCGGGGCTGGACAGCGCGTCAGGCGCCGGTATCTACTCCCGTGCCGTCTCCATCACCGAAGGACTCTGGCTGGTATCGAGCTCAGCCGCCATTGCAAGCTACGCAGCCGTCGGAACAGTGAGTCGAAAGGAGGCGGCGCGACTCACGGCACGCGGCGTCCGGCAAACGTTGATTCTCGTTGCAGGAGGTGCGGTCGTGTTAGCTCTCCTGGCGCCCTTCCTGCTTGTTCTGCTTTTCGGACAGAAGTTCGAGGAAGCGGCGAACGCGCTTCGGGTCCTATGCATCGGCACAGTCCTGTTCGCACCTCAAGCTCTTCTCTCGAATTACTTTACGATCCAACTAGGCAAGCCCTGGATACCACTTACCATCGCCGCGTCGTCGGTGGCCGTTAACGTGGGACTGAGCCTAGTACTGATACCCGAGTTCGGGTACATGGGTGGAGCCTGGGCTACCACGGTGAGCTACACGCTCGCCGCAACCGGGACGACCATCATCTTCCTTTCGCTTTCGGGAGCCAGGGTCTCTGAAATGCTGCGACCAAGAACCGACGACATCCTTACATACGTACGCTTCGTTCGGCGGACAGTTCCTGAACGCTTCATGCCGCGATTCCTAGCTGGGGACCGATAGCCATGCGCATAGCAGTGGCAGGACTTCCCTTCTTCGCTTCTCGGGCTGCCAGGAATCTCCGATCGTTCGGACTGAACGCTCGCTACGTCCCCAGGCCGACCCGCTCCCCCGCCACCTGGCCGCAATTCGTCCGGCGCATCCTGCCAGCAGATACCGTCTACTTGATAGGCTCGAGCGCGGCGCTAAACTCCCCGGCCGACTTCCTTTCGCGTGCTCGGAAGCGAGTCGTAATGCACTGGGTCGGCACCGACGTCCTGAGCGCCGTTGACGACCATCGGAATGGCCGCCTCAGCGATCGGCTAGTATCAGGCGCCACCCACTGGGCCGATGCACCATGGCTCGTCGAAGAACTCCGCGAGGTTGGCATTCTGGCGGCAGAACATCCCCTCCCTATCCCTGTCGCTTTCGGGATGCCAGCCCCGATGCCCACGGAGTTCCGTGTCTGCGTCTACATCCCGTCGGACCCCGGCGTGGCACATGACCTCGCCGCGACGATGCAAGTTGTGAAGCAACTTCCGGCTGTGAGATTCACACTGGTGGGAGGAGACGCCGTGGAAGACCCGCCGGACAATGCCAGCGTGCTTGGACACGTGTCCGAGATGGGGAACGTGTACGGCGATTGCGCCGCCCTGCTACGGCTCGTGCGGCATGACGGGCTCTCCCACTCCGTTGTCGAGGCTCTCAGCTTCGGGCGTCACGTGATCTGGAACTACGCGATGCCCGGTGTGAGACCCGTACAGGGTGCCGACGAAGCGGTATCCGAACTGAATCGGCTGAAGCAAGAGTTCGATGCTGGCACGCTCGGGGTAAACAAGGTCGGGGCCGAGGCTGTGACCACAAGGTACGGCTCCGATACGATCCGCGCCGAACTGAGCCGCGCCTTTCAGCAGATGCCGGCTCGGTCGGACTGATTTTCGCGTGACTGCCGGCTCCCGAATTCTCTCAGCGACCCGCTTCGACCAGGAGCACGTGCGTCTCGCAGCGACACTCATCTTCGTCGCTGCAGCAGTTCTCTCACCGGACATCCAAACTCCCGGCTCGCTTCCCGCCATTCGCGTGGAGCAGCTCTGGTTGGCCGCATTGCTGGTGCCGCTGGGCCTTTACTACCTAGAAAATCCGACCCTGCGAAAAATCCACTTAATCGACTGGGCGTTCCTCGCGCTGGCACTCGCAATCTCAGCGAGCATCTTGCTGACGCCCGTCATTGTCGAAGAGTCCTTTCGCTCGATTCGAGATCCGTTCGAAGTGGCGAGAGTGGTGGAGTACTGGGCCGCCTTCCGGCTCGCGCTTACTCTCCGGCCCGTATTCGAAACATCGCGATCGACAGTGGTAGTCCTCGCCCTTGCGGGAACAGGGTCGGGCATCTTCGCCGCCGTCCAATACCTCGACGTCGGGAGCTTCAACGAAGCCGTAACCGATGTCTGGGCCAACTCGCACAACCTAGAAAGCGTGATCCGTAGGGGAAGGTCCGTCGGATTCGTTGGCAACCCCAACAATTTCGGAATCTTCTGCACTCTGCTTCTGACGACTCTCCTTTCATCGATGGTTCTGCGGAAACCAGGAAACCTCGACCGTTTGGCCCAGACACTGCTGGTTGGAGGCATCGCATTTGCAACGGTAGGTCTGATGGCCTCCCAGTCCAGGACCGCAACCATCGCCGCGCTGGGAGCAGTCGTACTTACCTTTGCTTGGATGTTCCTAGTCCGCGGGAAGGCCGGAGCATACGTTCCCGTCGTTGGAATACTCGTCGTTTCGCTGGCGGTTTCGATTTCCCTTCTCGAATTGTTTCCGCCGCAGTTCGGAAGATTCCATGATCGGTTCAATCCCGCCGCTTTCACCGACGACCCCTCAATCACGATTCGCATCACAAAGTGGAAGAGCCTGTTCTCGGGATTCTTCGCGGACAAGCCGGACTTCTGCACCGGTGAAGATCTCGACAGTCTGGTCACTACCGGTCACGAACCCGCTGCCGGGAGTCTGGCCGCCGATCCGGATGTGGCCGCCCGTGACTCCGAGCGCAAGGACGACATCCGTGCTGTGTCACGCAGCATGCTTGACTACTTTTGCGAAAATGACCGCTGGCCGGTGGCGGACCCGACGGGTGCTCTTGTACCGGAGTTCCTCGAGGTCCTCCCAACAGACCCTCAGACCGGCGAAGCATATGCCCTTTACGTTCAGCGTTTCGGGTTCGTGGTCTCGGCAGTGCTAGAGAACTCGGACGATCCCGTTGGCCCGCGCTTCGCTCTGGGGACAGTGCCCAATCTCGTAACAAACCCGAGCTTCGAGGAAGGGGGAATGACCCCATCGCACTGGTCGGTTGCCGGCGCGGCCGACGGACGCGGGCTGACGGTGCTGGCGAGGGAGCTAGAAGGACGCTTCGGAGACCGAGCGGCCTCCGCAACGATCGGAGATGGCGGAAGCGTCTGGCAGCTAATCGTGCTCGATTTCGAGCCGGGCGCCGAGTACACGGCCAGCGCCTGGGCCCGCGCGGAAGGGGGCAGCGACGAAAGAGTCCTTCTATATCTGGTGGGGACTCTTGCCAACGGCCGCACCCTGGATCCGCTGGCTAAGGAGGAGGCGATCCTGTCCGCCACCGGCCGCTGGGTCCCGATCTCCCTCACGTTCAGTACGCCCGATGACACCCGCCTTTCGACAATCCAGATCATGCTCCGGAGCTCGGGGACTGACGGAGAAGTGAAAGCCGGCTTCGATGCCCTGATGCTCACTCCCGGAACCATCTCGCCATCATTCCCTTGGATAAGAAACGTTGCCCCATCGGTCAGCGCCCCGTTTCCGGGGTTCTCGGATTCGCCCCTAGTGGGCGTCGGTCCTCGGAAGGGACTCGAACTCGGAGCTTTTGATAACGAATACGTCCTCTTTCTCGATCGCTACGGAATTCTTGGAACGCTGTCTTACCTGTTCCTGTTCGGAGCTGCGTTCCTGGTCTCTCTAAGAGTCTCCTTGGATTCAAGATCCGAGTTCCAGTGGCTTGGAGTCGGCCTCGCCGCGTTCATCGCCGCGCTCGCCGTCTACAACTTGACTGCGGGGAGCTACTACTCGTTCCAGCTTATGGCAATCTTCTGGCCACTGGTTGGACTGCTCGCCGGCGCCCAGCAGGGGACCACGACTGGCCCACCGGGGGAGCGTCGAACATGAACGAATCCGCAGACGGAAGGCGGCGGCTCGCCATCCTAACATCCGTTCACCCTCCTCTGGACATGCGTGTGTTCGATCGCCAGGCGCGGTCGATGGCCGCTGCCGGGTGGGACGTGCTGCTAATCGCACCGGGCGCGCCGGCCGGGACTAAGGACGGAGTTCGCTTCGCCTCCCTCCCAACTTTCGGCGGGAGGCTTGGACGACCGTTGAGGTGGCCCGTTCTCCTCTGGAAGGCCCTCCATGCGCGACCTGACATCTATCACTTTCATGACCCGGAACTGCTTCCTCTGGGTGTGGTCCTTCGATGGTTATCGCGGCGCCCTGTCGTCTACGATTCTCACGAGTTCTTGGTCGAGGATATCCGCGGAAAGCACTGGATTCCCCGCCCGATTCGAGGAACAGTAGCGTCGCTCGCAGGTAAAGTCGAACGCTGGTGCTCGCGTCGCTTGAGCGCAGTCGTCGTCGTCACCGAGGAAATGCGCGAACGCTTCCTTCCGGAAAACCCGAAGACGATTCTCGTGAGGAATCTTGTCGAGAACCCGAACATCCCCTACCCGCCGGACAAGCGCCAGCCCGTCGTCATCTACGCCGGGCTGATGAACGTCCAGAGGGGGCTCGATATTCTTTACGAGACCGCCAGCATCGTGCGCTCTCGCAATCCTGAAGCCGAATTTCATATCCTGGGACCCGTGGAGTGGTTCGGAATCCCACGCCGCGATCGTGAGAGGCCCGCCTCGGAGTGGGCAGAGGTTGGAGTCCGATTCCTAGGAACGATTCCGCCCGGCGAGGTTCCCGGTCGGCTTGCAGGAGCCTCGGTTGGCTGGCTCCCGCTCGACCCAAAAGTTACCAATAGCCTACTGGCTTGGCCGACCAAACTGACCGAATATATGATCGTGGGCCTTCCCGTTGTCGCTTCCGACCTGCCGCTTCCAGGCAGGACAATTCGGGATGAATCCTGCGGCGTTTTGGTCGACGGACTCGACCCCGAGGCTCACGCCACCGCCATCTGCGAACTCCTCACCGATGAGGAGCAGGCAAGGCGGCTCGGAGAGCACGGCCGAAGGGCCGCGCTCGAGAGGTATAGCTGGGCGCCGGAAGCCCAGAAGTTACAGTCGCTTTACGGCCAACTCGTTAGCTTCGGTTGAGCTAACGTTGACCGCTTAGCGACGTGGGATACGATGCGAACAAGCGTATTAGAAAAAGGGGACATCTGTGATTCGAAAGCCGAAGATCCGGATGACGGCGATCGGAGTCGTTGCAGTGGCTTGGACCTTGGCCATTGGACCAGTTGAGGTGTCCCGCGCATTCCCGCTCGGCGATGTCGATCTCCCATCCGGAAAAGAGAACACGAGCGTAATCGTCCAGAATGCCGGCACCGAGCCAGCCACCATCGTGATGGACGTTTACAGGCCGGACGGAACCATCGTTCCGGGCGCGACGCGTGAGGAGGAAGACGTCCCCGTTGGCGGCACGAGGAATTTCCCACAGTCGGCCAACGAAAATCTCGATCTCGGATTTAGGGGCCTCGGCGTCGTATCAGCCTCGGAGCCGGTCAACGCCCTCATTGTGCGTGATATTCTTAACTCAGCCGGGCTCAAGTCCTATTCGATCGCAAGCGGGGCTGCTGCCGGCGGTCGCAAGCTGGCGATCCCGATCGCCTTCAACGAACTCCTGTCGAACCAGTGGAATAGCCGCGTTGCTGTGGTCAATGCTGGAACCCAGACCTCCTGTGTCAAAGTCACCTACTTCCCGGTAGGGGAAGGCAAGCAGCCGGTTATCGACCAGCCGACCGGTCAGCCCGGATGCCCCGGAGGAGGACATGCCGTCCCTGTTGCAGGGCAGATCACGCTGGGTAGAACGGGCACCAACGTTACGCGGTTCCCGGAGGCCACCGACAATAACCAAATGGCGATCCTCATCGAGGTTCTGAACGCCGGAGACAACAACGTGGCCGCCAACGTGGACATCTACAGAAGCGACGGAAATCGTCTGCTTGGAGCCTACGAGGGCCTGGTTATTGACGACACAAACCCAGGCGATGACGACGTTGGCACCAACATCATCGTGCCGCTCGCGATCAAGAGTCAGAGCGGTTTCTACTCGGTCATCGGCGTCCTGAACGTCGGCGACGGTTCGTCGGACGTCCAGATTCGCTACCAAGGAGTGGACGGCAATCAAACCGCGATTGATCACACGGTCACTTTGCAGGATGTGACTAACGTTGGCGTTCATTCCATCTACTCATCCAATGAGATCCCTCTTGGATTCATCGGCTACGCGACGGTGACATCCTCGCAACCGATGGGCGCGGTCCTTATCCGAGGGAAGCAGACTACCGCCTTCAGTGGCGTCAACGAGCCCACCTATTCGGCGGGGCGAGCGGTGCCCGTGGATCAGGCGGGGCTCGTTTGGAATCTGCCTCTAATCTTCCGCCGCCTCTCGGCAAGCGGATCATTCTTCGGGTACAACAGCTGGATCCAAGTCCAGGTACCGGACGGCAGCACCGCCCAGGTAACGCTGCGGTTCGTTGGTGATCCGGTCTTCGCAGGAGACTGCCCGACCGGGCCGTTTGAGGCTTCGTTCCCGGTCAACGGGAGCAAGGTGTTCCTGATGAACGCGGAATCCGACAACGGCTTCCCGCCCGACAACGCACCTATCTGCTTCTTTGGGGGCGCCCAGGTCATCGCCGACAAGAACGTGATCGTCATTTCCAACGTAACGGCCGACCACTTCGGGAACAGCGACGCAGACGGCCTCTACAACGGTTTCAGATAAACATCCGAGGACCGGCTACGGTAGCTAAAGACGAGATGGAAGAGAGGCGGCAGCCGCTAAGTGAGCTGCCACCCCTATCTGAGTCCCCGCGCGTCTCGGTTATCGTTCCTGCCCTCAATGAGGAGCGCTACATTGAGCGCTGCCTCCGGGGTTTCGTCGGCCAGGACTATCCCGCTTCGCTTCTCCAGGTGATCGTCGCAGAGGCCGGGAGTTCGGACCGGACGCGTGAACTGGCGGAGGAAGTTTCCAGGGAAGCGGCGATCGAAATTCGCCTCGTCGATAACCCGGGCCGCTCGACTCCGAGCGGATTCAACAGCGGGTTGGCGGTGGCGAAGGGAGAGGTTGTCGTCAATTTCATCGCCCACGCCGAACCGGCGCCGGATTTCGTTCGCGCCAACGTCGAAGCTCTTCGAACCACGAATGCCGCAGCAGTCGGCGGGCCAATCGAAACCCGGGGAAGCGAGAGGTTTGGTCGCGCGATCGCCGCGGCCGTTTCGCATCCTTTCGGCGTCGGGGATGCGAAATTTCGTTACTCGTACGAGGCAGGATACGTGGACACAATCGCCTTCGCCGCCTATAGGCGAGAGTGCTTCGACGTCCTGGGAGGCTTCAGCACAAATCGCGTACTGGCAGAGGACGACTTCTTCAACTTCGAGGTGCGAAGCGCCGGGGGACAGCTCTTCCTCACTCCGGAGGTTCGGAGCATTTACTACTCCCGGAGCACACTCCGCTCTTTGGCACGCCAGTATTTCGGATACGGGCGCGCCAAAGGACGAGCGATGGTCGAAGAGCGGAGCAGTATCCGACCGCGACACCTGGTTCCCGCGGGAACGCTGGTCGTCGGGGGTGCCCTGGCACTTCTCAGCCCGTTCCTTGCAGGCGCCCGAGTGGCCCTGGCAGGCGGCGCGCTCATCTACGCGACTCTCGGGGGCCTCTCAGGAATCCGCGCCGCACGCAGACAGGAGAGTCTCGCCGACTCTCCCCTCATCGCCCTTGTGTTTCCGATCCTTCACGCCTGCTACGGGACGGGCACCCTCGTGGGATCGTCCGCAGCAGTTGGTCGCAGCCTGCTTCGCCGAAGTTGAGGGGGGGGGCCGTAGCCTTTACACGGCCGCAGGTGGCACCCTATGCCGCATGGCACCACCAACCGGCTCCGGACCACTCGCCAGAATTCGAGTACTCGACTTTACCTGGGCCTTGGCAGGGCCCTTCGCGACGATGCAGCTCGCCGACCTCGGCGCAGAGGTCGTAAAGGTGGAATACCCAGAAACTCACGAGAAGGAGCGTGGATTTGGCCCTTACATCCAGGGAATCTCCACCTTTTTCTTCAGCATCAACCGAGGCAAAAGGGGAATCTGCGTCGACCTCAAGGACCCCCGTGGCAAAGAGCTCGTCATGAAACTGGCCCAAGAAGCCGACGTACTCACCGAGAACTTTCGCCCCGGGACGATGGACAAGCTCGGGTTGGGCTACGAATCCCTCAGCGAGATCAACCCTCGGCTCATTTATGCAGCCCTCAGCGGATTCGGCCAAACTGGCCCGTACAGCCAGTACGCAGCTGTCGATGCTGTTGCCCAGGCGATGGGCGGCACCATGTCGCTCAACGGCGAGCCGGGAAGGCCACCATTGCGGGTTGGAGTAAGCATCGGCGACATGGTCGCGGGCCTCTACCTAGCATTCGGGATTCTCGCCGCGCTCCGCTCTCGTGACACAACCGGCCGGGGGCAGCTCCTCGACGTCGCTCTCATGGAGGCACAGGTCGCGCTTTGCGAGAACGCCATCGTCCGCCGCTCGGCGCTGAATGAGAGCCCCACGCGGATCGGAAGCCGTCATCCACTGGTAGCTCCCTTCGGTCCGTTCGAATCTGCCGATGGGCACGTCGTCATAGCCAATATCAAACAATGGGACCTGTTTTGCGCCCTGATCGGCCGCGACGACCTGGCCCTGGATCCACGATTCACGACCAACCGCAGTCGTCTTGAAAACGTCGATGCCCTCGAGGCCGAATTGCAGGCGACGTTGAAGACTCGCACCACAATGGAATGGTTCGAGATGCTTAGAGATTCGAATGTCTGCGCCATCGGCAAAGTTAATTCAATCGCCGATCTCTTCCATGACCCGCACATTGCCGAGCGAAACATGCTGGTCGACGTGCCTATGCCATACGGGCTTCCCGGCACCATCACGCTTCCGAATTCTCCGATCCATCTCTCGGAGACACCCCCCTCTGTGAACCGACCGATGCCCGAACACGGAGGGGACACCGACGATGTTCTCGATTCCTGGCTCTCGCTGGAAGCCGCCGAAGTGACCGGGCTGCGAGCGGCCGGCGTCATCAAGTAGTCCGTGTCGAGCCCCTGGGATCCGGACCGCTACCAGCGCTTCAAAAAGGAACGCGATCAGCCGTTCTTCGACCTGCTCGACATGGTCAACCCTATTCCGGGAGGCGTGGCCGCAGACCTGGGCTGTGGCACGGGTGAATTGACGCGTGTCCTTCACAAGGCGGTCGGTGCTGCTTCGACGCTCGGCATCGACAGCTCAGAGACGATGCTATCTCGAAGTACTCCGTTCGTCGGAGAGGGCGTTCGCTTCCAATTCGGCAGGGTCCAAGATTTCGCACCCAGCAGGCCGCTGGACCTCATCTTCTCGAACGCAGCGCTTCAATGGCTGGATGACCACGAGTCGCTGTTTGAAAGGCTCGCGAGGTCAGTCGGCCCCTGCGGGCAGCTGGCGGTTCAGCTGCCCGCCAACTCCAGTCATCCTTCACACGCGCTTGCTTTCGAAATGGCCCGAGAAGAGCCGTGGCGGACCGAACTCGATGGTTACGTTCGGGATTGGCCAGTCCTCAAGCCCGAGAAATACTCGGAGCTCCTGTACTCGCTGAGCTTCACTCGCCAGGACGTAAGCCTTCGGGTGTACCCTCACGAGCTCGAATCGTCTTCAGCGGTGGTCGACTGGGTCCGGGGAACCCTGCTGACCGACTACCAGAGGCGGATGAATGGTGATGCTTTCGAACGATTCGTCGAATCGTATTCAGCTCGACTATTGCCCCGGCTTCCTGACAGCAAGCCGTATCTGTACACCTACAAACGAGTCCTCATCTGGGGGGCTCGGCCGGGTACTGAACCAGCCTAGTACTGGATCAGGAAACACTGGGCAGCGAGTTTGCGGGGGATTAGGCTAGCGGCGTGTCTGAGCGGTCAGAGGTGGAAGCCCACGTTGTGAGCACCCGCTTTTCGGTTGAAGTGGCGGGTAACTCCGTCCCCGCGCTTTTCTTTGCTCCGCGCGAGCCCGGTGATGGGCCGTTGCCACTGGTGCTGATTCAACACCCGGCGACGAGTAGCAAAGACGATTACTTCGTCGCAGACGTGGCACGATTGTGGACCGCCCGCGGCTGGGTCTGCGGCGGCATCGACGCGCCGCTGCACGGCGACCGCGAGCCGCACGACCCGATGTCGCTGTTCGGCGACCGCGACCGACTCGAGGATGCGGTTGCCCAGTTCACCTTCGAGGTCGCGGCTGTGCTCGAGGACCTCGAAGGTAGGTACGTGATCGATCCGGAACGAATCGCTTTCGTCGGCTACTCTCTCGGCTCGATGATGGGCCTTCCGGCCGTCGCCGCGAGTGGACGGTTTCAAGTTGCAGTGTTCTGCCTCGTCGGCGAGGGCGGCGTTGTTGGAGCGGCGTCGAGCCCAGACGGACCTGTGCGCTCCCTCACCGACGTTTCAGTCAGGATCGTGGGCAAAACCGACGATCAGCTCATACCGCGGGAATCCACCCAGGCTTTGTTCGATGCGCTGCCGGGCGAGAAGGACCTCGTCTGGTTGCCTGGTGGTCATTTCGAAATTGGTCCTGAAGTGACGGCGGCGGCCTTCGAATGGCTCGATGCCACTCTCTGACCCAAATCAGTCCCAACAATCAGATCGGGAGGTCTCAAATGTCAGATATTTTCAACTACGCACTGGCCGATCACGTCGCAACGTTGACGCTCAACCGTCCTGACGTGATGAACGCTCTCAACCGGGAGCTGTATGCGGAGCTCGAACAGGGCGTGCGCAACTGTCACAGCGATCCGGAAGTCAGGTGCTTGATAATCACCGGTGCCGGCCGAGCGTTTTGCTCGGGCGACGACGTCAAGCAGATCATGCTCGGTGAGCAGAGAGATGCGTCCACACGCAGGCTGAGCGAAGTTCGACCGCGGCCCACCCCAGCCGGGGCCGCAATCCTCGAATGCGACAAGCCGGTCATCGCGGCCGTGAACGGCGCGGCTGTCGGCTGGGGTATGGACCTGGCGTTACTGACGGACATTCGTATCGCGTCGGAGAAAGCCAAATTCGGTGAACTCTTCATCAAGCGCGGACTGGTCGCCGACCTCGGCGGCCTCTGGCGCCTGCCGTTGCTGGTAGGCTCATCAAAAGCAGCGGAGCTCCTCTTCACCGGCGACATCATCGATGCCGCCGAAGCCGAGAGGATCGGCCTGGTATCAAAGGTAGTGCCAGCTGAAGAGCTGTTGGGCTCAGCCAACGAAATGGCCGCCCGCATTGCCCAGAATCCACCGATCGCGATGCGCTACATGAAAGAGGGTCTGAGAAGAGCTCGCAACGCCTCCATGGATGAGATGGGGGCATACATCGGCTCGTCACTGGCCTATCTCTTCACGACCGAGGATCACAAGGAAGGGGCAACCGCGTTCGTCGAGCGCAGAGAACCCGTATTCCGGGGCCGCTAACACGCCATCTTGTGGCTCCGAATCCAGGGTCTGCCCCGTGATACAATTCGGCCGGTTCGAAACCGCGGGCGTGGTTCAATGGCAGAATGCGACCTTCCCAAGGTTGAGACGAGGGTTCGATTCCCTTCGCCCGCTCCATTACATATCCGGTAGATCTATGCGGCTGTGCGGCCTTGATCCGGCTGACTGCCGGTATTCGGTCGAGCCTCTGCAGGCTGGGCGTTATTACTCGCCGACTTGACTCTCCGGCGAGCCTCGAGGAAGTCCTCTTGTACGCGACACAAGAAGTCGCGGACGAACATTTCGCCACCGTAGCCCGTGACCGAGACTGCCATCCGTACTTCCGACGCCATGTCGACTGGAATCCCAGCTTCGACGATGCCCGAGAGCACGTTACCCTTCTCTGTGGATCTGAGTCGTCCGCCGCCTTCAGTGATGATGGCGAAAGTGCAAGCCTGCATCCGTGCGAGGAAGTCTGCAGGATCGATGGTCTGGTGGACCCCGCGACCCAGCGTCTTGACGATCTGATCACCGATTCTGAAAACCGGATTGATAGGCCGAACCTCGACCATAACCAAGGAAAACCCACAGCCACTGCGGACGGATCGCATCATTTGCCTTCGAAGCTCAAACAGAAGGTAGCGTGAATTGGGGAGGCCGGTCAGTTCGTCTTCGTAGCCCCGGCTTCGTGCACGATCGATAGCCCGATGCACCCGCCGGTCCCTCTCTGATTCTCCATACCAGAAGCGGAGGTGGACGCCAGCGAACAGAGCGGTGATGAGAATCAGGAGCAGCCAGTTGGGCGAAGATCTGGAGACAACGGCCTGGAACTGGCTTAAGAAGACTACGACCCAAAGGACGACTGTTGACCACCTCAGCGTGCGCACAAGCAGGGGCGGCTCAGCAACTGAGCCCCAGCGCGCAAGTGGCAAAGCAGCAGGCAGGAGAGAACCGAGGCCCGAAGCCATCTCACCATTCCTCTGAGGAAGACCTATGTCTTGTGTAACGGCACACGAGCACCTGCTGATGAGGTACCCGCCGTAAATCGTCTGTAAATCGGTACCCCGGTAGAACCCCGAGGCACCGGGGGCAGGCAGACGTGCCCGGTACTCAGAAACTTCAGATCCCCGAGCGAGCGCGGATGGATTCGAAACGGCGCAGCTAGCGGGGCAGATCCACTCCAAGGGCCTGCTCGAGCTCCTCGATGGCGCTCACCGACTGGTCCACCTTAATAGTGGTCATGCCAAGGGCCCTTGCGCTTTTGAGGTTGGTGCCCAGGTCATCGAGAAACGCGGATTCGGCCGGTGTGACGCCGAGTCGCTCGCAGGTCATCTCGTAGATCCTAGGGTCCGGCTTCCGCAGGCCAACCTGGGACGACTCGATAACAACATCGAAAAGCTCCTCAAGATCTATCGCTCTGGGCCGAGTATCGCCACCACTCCTTACAACATTGTTGGTAATACAGGCGAGCTGAAACCTGCCCCGGAGAAAGCGAACAACGCCCATCATGTCCTCGCGGACCCCCTGATCGTCGAAGGCCGCCCCCATCACCCCCTCGGCGCTGACATCAAGTCCGGCTGCCTCGACTTCACCGTCGAACCGTTCGCGGAATTGGTCAGTGTCGATGTCGCTCCGCTCCCACTGGGACCACGCCCCTTCCGGGGCGGCGATCAATGGACCGAGCACGCTGTAATCGGCTCCGCGCGCTTCTGCGTAGTCCTTGATAGCTTGCACGGGCGAGGTGGTCAGCACTCCCCCGATATCGAAGATAACTGCCTTCAACGGTGTCATCGCCGCCCTCCCTGGCGCTGCAATTGCCCCTCGGAACGGTCTGGTGAGTCCCGGCGAGGCAACCTAAGGTGCAGCGTCGCCGCCCTACGGTCATCCGCTCCGCCAGCCGGACCGACGGGTACACAATCTGTGACTGGGTAGCGGCGAGCGGGCCCGCTCGCTTAGGATGCTGCCTCCGACCCCGCGCAGGCGGAAGATCCTCAAGGGGGCGAGCATGGCGATCCAAGGAGTCGGGCACACGTCGATCACCGTCAAAGACTTGGAGCGTTCCGTGGCGTTCTATAAGAACCTGGGCTTCGAGGATCGTGGCACCCGCCTGGACTTAAAGGGCGAGTTCATTGAGATATTGCAGGCGATTCCCGGCGCCAACATATCGGCTGCCGCTCTAACGTTGGGAAGTTACGCGCTCGAGATAATCGCCTACAACGCACCTGCCGGTTATGACCGCAACCCACTGCGAACCTCGGACGTGGGTGGATTTCACATCTGCGTCACAGTAGATTCCGCGGACCAAGAGTACGAGCGGCTCAGAGCGTCGGGCATGGAATTCAAGTCGGAAGTGCTCGATTACCAAGGTGGGATTCGCGTCGTCTACGGGTGGGACCCGGATGGAAACACGATCGAACTGCTCTCAAGCGCTCAGGCTTAAATCAGCTTCCTAAGAGAGGTCGATTTCGATCGCTGAGACGCGGGCCGGGGTATCCCCGGTGTTGGTCCAACTATGAAGAGTATTGTCGCCCTCAACCACCAAGTCTCCTGCGAACATGGTCACGGATTCGCCGCGATCCAGGGCGAGCTCCAGCTGTCCGGCCACGATGTACACATAGACGTCGCAGTGAACGGCATGCCAGCCGGTCGACTGACCCGGCGTGAATTCAACTACAAGCCACCGCCCCCCCTCACCTGGAGGGACAGCATGCGAAAACGGGCGGCCGGGCTCAACCTCTCGGTTCTCGGCGATCACTGCCTTGCCCCCGGCATCGTTGCAAGTGCGAATGAACTTCACGAGAGGCGGACCCTGCGGTCACCTTTGTAGACGATGAGCATGTAGAACCGATCCGGGCCAGCGGTCATGTCCATGGAGACAACACGCGTCGCGATATTCGCCGTAAGCCACTCGTCTGTGGCCTTCTGCAGCTCGGCAGCGCTCCCACCCTCGAGAATCACCGTGTAGAGATAGCTGCCGCTGGTCCCGGAGACTTCGCCCACCGAGCGACCGTACCCGCGTCATCTACCCGATGCAAGACGAGCGGTAGCCGCGCCGGCCGAGAGCCCTAGCTGGCGGTTATGAGGAGATATCCGAGAGTCTGGCCACCAGCGGTGAGGAGCTTGCGTCGAATGTGCGAGATATGTGTCCGGATGAGAGCCACGTCCGGATCGCCAAATTCACTCCAGCGGGAGGCTGCGGCCTCCGAGAACGTGCTCACGCCGGCGTAGCTGAAAGCTTTTCTGTCGGCTTTTCGGTGCGGACGTTGAAGCGATAGCTTCCGTCACTAAAGTCCACCACCACACATTCGCCTTCCTTGAAGTCTCCCTTGAGGATTCGTCGGGCCAGTTCGTTCTCGATCCGGCGCTGTACAACTCGCCGGAGGGGTCGCGCTCCGAAGGCCGGATCATACCCTTCCCGGACCAGTTCCTCGCAGGCAGCCAGCGTCAATTCGAAGTCGATACTCTTGTCCTCGAGGCGCTCCCGCACCTCAGTGGCCAGCAGTTCAACGATCTGTTGCAGCTCAGGCATGGTCAAAGGCTCGAAGACGATTATCTCATCAATCCGATTGAGAAACTCGGGCCGGAATTTCTCACGCAGGGCCTTCTCGACACTCTCACGCAGCCTTGCGCTGTCGCTTGACCCCTCTGAACGCTTGGTGAAACCGAGTGTGGCCCGTTCCTGGACTCCAGTACCCAGGTTGCTCGTCATGACGATCACGGTGTTCCTGAAATCCACCGTTCTGCCGTGGCCGTCTGTGAGGCGCCCGTCATCGAGTATCTGAAGGAGAGTGTTAAAGACGTCGGGGTGAGCCTTTTCAATTTCATCGAACAGGATTACCCGGTACGGCCGGCGCCTCACCGCCTCCGTCAGACCGCCACCCTCGTCGTAGCCGACATAGCCGGGAGGCGAACCGACCAGCCTGCTGACGGTATGCCGCTCCTGGTACTCGGACATGTCGAGGCGGATCATCGACTCCTCGTCATCGAACATGTACTCGGCCAGAGCCTTAGCGAGCTCGGTCTTACCGACGCCGGTAGGGCCGAGGAAGATGAAAGAACCGATCGGCCGGTGCGGATCTTTGAGACCGGCCCGGGCCCGCCGGATCGCGTCGGCCAAGGCGCGAATTGCTTCCTCCTGCCCTATCACCCGGCCATGCAGCTCCTCTTCCATCCGGAGCAGCTTGGCCCCCTCGGTTTCCTCGAGCCGAGCCACTGGTATCCCGGTCATTTGCCCGACGAGTGAAGCAATGTCCTCTGCGATCACCTCAAGGACCACGTCGTACTCCCTGGCCCATTCAGCCCGCAGCGAAGAGTACTCCTCCTGGACCCCGAGGACATCCTGTTTGATTCTGGCGCTGGCTTCGTAGTCCTGGCGCTCAACCGCCGCCTCGGCCTCCGCCCCAAGGCCGTCGAGCCGACGCTTCAAGGCTTTCACGTCGGCGGGCAGCTCCTGGGAGTCAATCACGTGCTTGCTGGCAGCCTCATCGATGAGGTCGATTGCCTTGTCGGGCAGGCGACGCTCGGTGACGAAGCGCGAGGAGAGTCGAGCGGCTGCCTGGAGGGCATCGTCGCTGATCTTCACCTTGTGGTGCGCTTCGTACCTGGCCCGCAAGCCACGGAGAATCGCGTCGGTGTCTTCAAGGGAAGGCTCTTCGACCCACACCGGCGAGAACCGCCGTTCGAGAGCAGGGTCTTTCTCGATGCGAGTCCTGTACTCGTCCTGCGTGGTTGCACCGATTGCGCGAAGCTCACCCCTTGCGAGGGCGGGTTTCATGAGGTTTGAAGCATCGATCGCGCCATCCGCACCGCCTGCACCCATGACCGTGTGCAACTCGTCGATGAAGAGCACGACTTCGCCATCAGACTGCTTGACCTCCTCCATAACCGCCTTCAGGCGATCTTCGAACTCACCGCGAAACTTCGAGCCGGCAATGAGTGCACCGAGGTCGAGCGCCATCACCCTCTTGCCGCGAAGGCTGTCCGGGACGTCGTCCTGGGCGATCCGCTGGGCGAGTCCTTCGACGATCGCCGTTTTGCCCACGCCGGCCTCACCAATGACAACCGGGTTGTTCTTGGTCCGCCGGTTCAGAATCTGCATCACACGTCGGACTTCGATATCGCGACCGATCACGGGGTCGAGTTTTCCTTCAGATGCGAGACGAGTCAGATCTGTCGCGTACTTGTCCAGGCTCTGGTACCGACTCTCAGCATCCGGGCTGGTCACTCGCGACCTGCCACGAATCTCCTGGAGAGCACGGTAGATCCCTTCTTTGGTCACGCCCATCTCCGCCAGCATTTGGGTGGCGCCGCTTTCCTGGTCGTCGGCGATGGCTATCAGGAGATGCTCGACACCCACGTAGTCGTCCTTGAGTCGCTCAGCTTCGGCATTGGCGACTTCGAGCATCCGGACGACCTCTGGGGTCGTGTAGATCTGGACCACGTCGTGCTGAAGCCGCGTTTGCGCGGAGAGCACGTCAGCGACCCTGGCCCCGAGCTGGCCGCTATCCACGTTGAGGCGGTCAAGCACCTGTTGAGCGAGGCCGCCCTGGTGACTAATGAGCGCAGCCAGGACATGAGGGATTCCCCACTGGCTGTGGCGCTTCTCGCGAACGATCTCCTGCGAGCGCTGTAGCACCTGCTGCGCCTGCTCGGTAAAACGATCTTGTCGCATCATGGGTTGCATCCCTCCGGGGAGCTGTATTTGGTAGCGAGCCGGGTGAACGAGCCGGGCGCCGTCATTTGCGTTCGTAAGGAGCTGGCAGGCGCCTCGCCCGGAGACGGTCCAGCTCAAGGTTGGCGACATCGAGTTCCTCCTGGAGAGCGCGGAGCTGTTCTCCCATTCGGAGAATTATGTCAACTCCAGCCAGGTTCACTCTAAGCTCGCCGATGAGCCGCTGAGCCTGCCGGATCTTCTGCACGTCGCGGTTGGAGTACATGCGGATATTCCCGGGAGTTCGGCTCGGTTCAACCAGCCCGGCACGCTCGTAGTAGCGCAGCGTTTGCTGGTGCATCCCGACCATCTTTGCGGCGATCGAAATGACATAAATCGGCTCGTCCTCATCAGGCTGTTCGAAGTCCCTGTCATCAGGAAATCGTGCCACTGCTAATCCCTTCCTTCCGTTGCGGCCGCTGTCTGGTCGCCCCCGAAGAGGACCCTCAGTTCCTCGAACAGCCGACGCTCGTCCGGGTCGAGCTGATCGGGGAGCTGGACTTTGACGCGGGCAAAGAGATCGCCGCGCTTCTTGGAACTCCCCATCACCGGCATCCCTTTTCTGGCAAGGCGAAACTGGCGGCCGTTCTGTGTGAGCTCCGGAATCGTCAGCGCCACGGTGCCGCCCAAGGTCGAGACTTCAACCTCTCCCCCAAGAACCGCCGCGGTGAGCGGCACGGAAACATCGACGTACAGATTGTCTCCTCGTCTCTCGAAACCCCTGTGATCATTGACGGTGACCACCAGGTATATGTCGCCGGCAGGGCCCCCACCACGGCCAGACCGTCCTTCGTTCGCAACCCGAATACGTGAACCGGTCTTGGCCCCCGCTGGGATGGTCACCTCGAGACGGCGGGGACGGCCCGTCTGGCCTGAGCCGTTGCACGCGTGACAGGCGGCGCCCGCTACAGACCCAGAACCCGCACACGTTCTACAAAGGTCTCCTGCCGGCGTCTGCACCGTTCGCGTCGTTCCCCTTAATGCCTCCCCCAGGGAAAGTTCCACTTTTACTTCGACGTCTCGACCACGTCGAGGGGCGGGCTCGCGTGCGGGCCGATCCCTGCCGAACAGCGAATCAAAGACCGAAGAGATGTCGCCGAAGGCATCTCCGCCGCCCGGGCCGGCGGCGCCGAAACCGGTCCGTCCGGCCCGTCGCCTTTGCATTTCCTCGATCTGGTCTGCCTGCTCCCATTGCGCCCCGTACTTGTCGTACTTCTGCCGCTTTTCCGGGTCGACCAGAACCTCGTAGGCACCATTGATCTCCTTGAATCGCGACTCCGCCGTTTGATCGTTCGGATTCACGTCGGGGTGGTATCTACGGGCCAGTTTTCGATAGGCGTCTCGGATTTCCTTTTCGGAGGAGTTCCTCGTCAGCCCAAGGATTTCGTAGAAGCTTCTGACCATATCTTATAGTCTATCTTGTTGGTAACCATTAGTAAATATGGTACTAATTCCTTAATAATAAGATTATCAAGCCTGATGTGACGGAACGATCCGCCAATCCGTGCCCATTACCACCGCTCCTCTCGGAACCTTCTGCGCGCACAGAGCGTCTATGACAGGTGGATGCCCCCGCAGATGCACACAGGAGGAAGACCACAGATGTTGAACAAATTCTACGTAGCGCCCGTTGTCGGAATCATTGCCGTAATTGGCTTTGCCTGTGGCGGAAGTGGAGCCCAAGGGGACTTCGATGCGGATGATGGCGAGGTCATGTCCGAGGTCAACACCCCTCGCTCCGGTGCCGCACTGGCCAGCGACGAACCGTCAGACCGAGTCACAGGCGTAAGCCATGGCGTTGGGTCCGGCGAAGATCCGGCGGAGTTCGCCGTGGCTCCCGGCAGGAAGATCATCTTTACGGCCACCCTCGCGCTGACGTCCGAGGATGTCAGCGGCACGTTCGTCGCCGTCGAGCAGGTGACCCGCGCCGCGGCAGGATACGTCGAGCGCTCGAGCATCGGTTCAAAGCACGGCAGCGACGGCGTGGAGCACACCTCAGCGACAATCACGATCCGAGTTCCCGCGGAACGATACAACGACGCCGTGAACGAACTCCGTACGTTGCACGGAGTGGATGTGGTTCGTGAAGAGTCCTCCAGCACTGAGGTCACCGAGGAGTACACCGACCTCGAGAGCCGACTGAGCAACCTCGAGCGAAGCGAAGCTCAGTACCTAGTACTGCTGGAGGATGCGAAGAATATCCAGGAAGTCCTGCTCGTCAACGAGCGAATCGATGGCGTGCGACTACAAATCGAGCAGATTCAGGGCCGTCTTCGATTACTCGATGACCTAACCGGACTTGCGACAATCACCGTCTCCATCTCGTCGAGCGACGAAGCACCGGTTCCATTCAAAGACGGCGGGCCGAAGTCATTTGCCAAGGCTTTCGGTGACGCCTGGGATTCGTCGCTCGACGGCGCTCGCCACGTGATCGCCGCGAGCGCCGTCGCGAGCGTCTTCACCATCTGGGTGGGCGCGCCACTCCTGGTTCTCGGCGGGCTCTCGCTTGCCGCCGGCCGCCGGACACGGGGGACTGCTGCGGACACCGACTGAATTGGGATTCTCCCCCGGAGAGGGCCCAATTAGGTCCTCTCCGGATTCACGCGGCGGCGCTGGATTGTGTGGTCCCCGAGGCAGTCGTAGCATCACTCACGGAGTGACGTGAAGTTGCTTTCGGCGTCCCTTCGTCCACCATGCGAATCGCCAATTACATCTTCTCCAGCGTCTCGATAATCCTAGGCGTCGCCCTGGTGCTATTTATCATGAGCCAGGCTGACGAGTACCGGCTTCGTACCACTGCTTGGCCGCTGGACTGGAACATAGGGACTACCATAGGTGTGGTTCTGGTTCTCAACGGCGTTATCAGGCTCTGGTTTGCCCAAGATGACTTGAAGGAAGATCCGCCTGACGATTCCACCTGGAATCTGTGAGGCGCGACGAACAATGCAGCCACCCCAGTCAATTCTGGTCCCCGTCAACAAATCCCAGGCCAGCCTAGATGCGATAGGGACCGCGTGCCTCGTAGCCAAGCCCCAGCGGGCAACCGTCCTGGCTCTGCACGTGATCGAGGTGCTGAGAGCACTTCCTCTGAACTCGCCGTTGGAAGAGGAGGCGCTTCGAGGGGAACAGCTGCTCCGCCAGGCGGAAACCCTCGCCCATCATGTCGATTACAACATCACAGGAGACCTGGTCCAGGCTCGCGAGGCCGGTCAAACGATAGTCGAAGAGGCGCGCGGCAGGGGCATCGACATCATCATGATGGGTATGGGTTACAAACGGCTCGTTGGCGAGTTCGAGATGGGGGAGACCGCGGACTACGTTTTGAGGCACGCCGACTGCCAGGTGTGGGTAGTGCGTCAGTCGCTGAGTCCGGACTCCGGGCCCCCACCGAGACGCTAACTGAACGGAGGAGAAGATGAAGGTCATGATTATGGGCTGCGGACGGGTAGGCGCCCGAATGGCCGTTTCGCTCCAGACCGCAGGCCATGAAGTCACGGTCCTCGATGTCGAGCCTAGATCCTTCCGCCGCCTGCCGGACTCGTTTACGGGCCGAACAATTGTCGGAAATGGGATGGACCAGGCCAGACTCGAGGCGGCCGGGATTGCTCAGATGGACGCATTCGTAGCGGTCACCCAGGGTGACAACCGAAATTATTTCGGGAGCCAGCTCGCCAAAGAGGTGTACGGGATCAGGCGGGTTCTCTGCCGAATCTACGACCCGAATCGGGAAGAGCTTTTTCGAACCCTCGGGCTGGAAACTTTCAGCCCGACCAGGCTGGGAGCACAGATAATGGTCGACATGCTTCTTTCCTCGGAACCTGAATCGCCGGAGGCCGTCTGATGTACATCATCGTTGCTGGAGGGGGAAAGGTTGGAATCCGACTCGCTGAGGAGCTTATTCACGCCGGAAACGAAGTCCTCGTACTCGAGAAGGACCCGAATCGGGCGGCAGCATTGGGGGAGGAGCTGGGTGATTCCGCCATGGCGGGGGACGCCTGCGAGGTAACAACTCTCGATGCAGCGGGAGTGGCCCGCGCAGACCTTGTTGCTGCCGTCTCGGGCGACGACGAGGACAACCTCGTCATTTGCGAAGTCGCCCGCTGCCGCGGCGTGGCCCGAACGATAGCGAGGATTAACAATCCCAAGAACGAGCTCCTCTTCAAGAAAAGGGGTGTCGAGACAACGATCTCGGCAACCCAGGCGGTGCTTTCCCAGATCGAGCAGGAGTTGCCAACAAACGAACTCATCCCGCTGCTCCAACTTCACAGCGGCCTCGAGTTGATGGAGATCAAGCTTCCTTCTACGGCGCCGGTGGTGGGCCGCGCGGTCAGGGACATCCTTCTTCCTTCGGAATCCCTGATCGCATTGATCGTGGACCCCGGTGGGGTCCCTCGGATACCCGGTGGCGATACGCGCCTCAACCCAGGCGACGCCCTGGTCGTGGTTGGCCGACGCGAGAGCGAGGACACGCTGCGGGAGTCGCTTATCGGCTCGACCCACGGCCTGGACACCTGAGAGAGATGTCCGTTCTCGCTTACCTCGGACCGGCAGGCACATTCGGCGAGGAGGCAGCCCGGTCGCACGACCTGGATGCAGACCTCATCGCCTGTCCCTCACATGCAAGCGTCGCCGCAGCCGTCGAGTCTGGACGGGCGGCGGCCGGAGTGCTGGCGATCGAAAACTCTCTCAATGGTTCTGTCGCCGAAACCCTCGACATTCTGATCCACGACACGCGGCTTCAGATCGAATCTGAGCTGGTCCTGCCCGTTATCCACAACCTCGTGGTCCGGCCAGGCTCGAGAGGCAAGGGCATCAATGTCATCTACTCCCACCCCCAGGCCCTTGGCCAATGCCGAAGGTTTCTCGAGGAGAACTATCCAGACGCCCACCTAGAGGCCGCCCTGTCGACCGCTGAGGCCGTTGCCACCGTTGTAACGCAGGAAGGGCGCGCGGGGGCGATAGCCACTGCACGCGCAGCCGAGCTGCACGGCGGAGAGGTCATCGCGACTTCGGTCCAAGACGCCGCCAACAATGTCACACGCTTCATTGTCATCGGGCACAAGCTCCCGCCGTCTTCCGGCAAGGACAGGACTTCGATCGCCTTTACGTTTCCCGAAGACCAGCCCGGCTCGCTTGCGGCTGTCCTGACAGCCTTCGCCGACCGGAGCATCAACTGCTCCAAGATCGAGAGTCGTCCAACCAAGGAAGTGTTCGGTGAGTACGTGTTCCTCATCGACTTCGAAGGGCACCAAGACGACGAAGAACCAAAGTCAGCGATTGAAGTGACCCGCCAACTCACAGCCGAACTCAAAGTAATGGGCAGTTATCCTCGCTGGCGCTGACCTTGTGCGAACAAGCTGGGTCGTCTCAGCGTCAGTTGGCGACCTGTTACGATTGTCACCGTGCAGGACCGTATTTATCAAGAAATGACTGACGCCCTCAGACTTGGCCAGCCGGTGGTGCTAGCGACCGTTGCCAGGACCCGTGGGTCAACGCCCAGGAAGACCGGAGCCAAAATGGTCGTTCGCCAGGACGGCACCTTCTTTGGAACAATTGGTGGAGGTTGCGGCGAGGCGGAGGTCTGGCAGGAAGCGATGGAGGTCATGGAGGATGGCAATCGCCGTATCGTGACTGTCGACCTGACGGAACCCTCAGACGGTGAAGATAAGATCTGCGGCGGGGTCATGGACGTATTAGTAGAGCGAATGGTTTAGACGCTTTCGCGGTTTTCTGCTCCAGCAGGTTCAACCCTGTTAGTATTAGGATCAGTCGTCACCGGGAGGTGAGGTTCGATGTTAGGCCCACTAGGCGGTTGGGAGATCGCCGTCATTGCACTTGTAATCATTCTGATATTCGGCGCGGGTAAGATCAGCGGTCTCGGCCGAGATCTCGGCGGCTCGATCAAGGAGTTTCGCCGCGCGGTGAAGGAAGACGACGAAGCGGAGCAGCCGGCCGCCGCGGACACGACCGTCCATTCCACTACACAACAACCACCAGCTGCTCCGCCACCAGCCCCGGCTCAACCGACGCAGCCGTCTTCAAGCAGCGGCAGCGGAGACCAGAACAAGCCGAATATCTTCTAGGCGAGTTCGGACAGGTCAATCGAGAGACCCGGCCCGGTGCCGTGTTTCACTGTGTTCGGGTCCCACGAACGAAGGCCCAGGCGACGACCTGCGAATTGCCATCATCGCAATCTTACGCATACCATAACGGCCACGATCCGCTACGTGGCTGCGCTTATCACGACAGGCTGAGGGGTCCGGCCCTGAGACGCCCGGGCAACCTGCCACAGGCAAGGTGCCAAATCCGGTCTCCCGTTGGAGAAGAGATGAGAGCGTCCGCGCTCACACATGACGGCCCAATGCGGAATCAGGAGAAGACGATGAAGTTTTCGCCGGGCCGAATGATCATGCTCTAGCCCTCAATCGGGGGCCCCCAGCCTTGAGCAACAGATCGCCAGTGCGTGGACCCGGTGTTCCGGGTCCACGCACTGGCTGTAAGGAGCATGACAATGAGCTTCGCAAGTAACCTTCGCTGCCGAGAATGTCATCGTGAATACCCACTCGCGGCGATTCACGTCTGCGAGTTCTGCTTCGGCCCGCTGGAGGTGGTATACGACTATGAGGCTATCGGCCGTGAGGCGACGCGGGCGCAAATCGAATCAGGTCCCGCATCGCTCTGGCGCTACAAGGCCTTTTTGCCTTGCGATACCGATGCAGTGATCGACCTCGGTGCCGGCTACACACCGCTGATTCGGGCCAAGAATCTTGGCCGAGCTCTGGGCTTAAACAATCTCTATCTCAAGAACGACACCGTGAACCCGACCTGGTCGTTTAAGGACCGGGTCGTCACTGTAGCCGCCAGCCGTGCACGTGAACTGGGCTACGAGAAGCTGGCCTGTGCGAGCACAGGCAATCTGGCCAACAGCGTGAGCGCTCACGCTGCCGCCGCCGGCATGGAGGGCATCGTCTTCATACCCGAAGACCTCGAAGCCGGCAAAGTCATAGGGTCCAGCATCTACTCTCCGACGCTTGTGAAGGTGCGTGGCAATTACGACGCCGTAAACAGGCTCTGTGCTGAACTCGCCGGTTCCTACAACTGGGGCTTCGTGAACGTGAACGTTCGCCCGTACTACAGCGAGGGCTCCAAAACACTCGGCTTCGAAGTGGCCGAGCAGCTCGGTTGGCGCGCGCCAGACCACTGCGTTGTGCCGATCGCCAGCGGTTCGCTCTTCGTGAAGATTCGCAAGGGTTTCGAGGAGCTTGCCAAGGTGGGCCTCATCGACCCGCCAAAAACGAAAATGAGCGGTGCCCAGGCGACCGGCTGCTCGCCCGTCGCTACCGCGTGGGCCGAGGGAAGCCTGAATTTCCGGCCACAACGCCCGGATACGATAGCTAAATCGCTGGCGATCGGTAATCCGGCCGACGGCTACTATTCGCTCGTCCAGCTCGAAGAAACCGGAGGGTACTGTGAATCGGTATCCGACCCGGAGATCGTCGCCGGAATGACGCTCCTGGCGGAAACTGAGGGTATCTTCGCTGAAACCGCCGGTGGGGTGACCGTGGCGAGCCTCAAGAATCTGGCCAGCGAAGGTAAGATCGACGCCGACGAGCTGGTGGTCGCGTTCATTACCGGCGCCGGCTTTAAAACGCTCGAGGCTGTACTGGATGCGCTTCCCGAGCCCCTGCATGTGGACGCGACCCTAGACAGCTTCGACAGTGCTTATGCTGGCCTGGAGAAGGGAAAAACAGAGGGGGTACCCGCCTGATGGCAGTGAAGAGAGTGAGATTCACGTTTCCCGAACAACTCATCAAAGATCCGGTGATTTACCTTCTAGGACGCCAGTTCCAGGTGAGAACCAACGTCCGCATGGCAGATGTTGATGAGAAGACCGGATGGGTAATCCTCGAACTGGAGGGTGAGCCGGACGAGATAGAGCGCAGCATCTCCTGGGCCCAGGAGAAAGGTGTTCGCGTCGACCCGATTACGGGCGACGTCGTCGAAGGATAAGTATTCCGCACAAGCAGTTTGGAAGGAACAGATGGCAATCACCGTACGAATTCCCCAGCCTCTTCGTGGTCTGACACGCGACCAGTCTTCAGTGAACGGAAGTGGTTCAACACTTCTCCAGTGCATTGAAGGACTGGAATCGTCCTACCCGGGAATGAGGGAGCGGCTTCTCGATGAGGGGGGCCAGCTCCGGCGCTTCGTGAACGTGTATGTAAACGGCGACGACGTGCGCTTCATGTCGGGCCTAGACACGTCTCTCGGGGATGGGGATGAGGTGAGCATCGTACCGGCGGTCGCCGGAGGCTAGACCATCAAACCTGCTACCCAGCGCCGGGGGACAGCGGACAACCTTCTGACCATGATGCCGGCCGACACGACATCCTTCAGCGCCAACATTCAGCGGTTAGTCGAACGACAGCACCCATTTCGTGGCAATCGGCATCAGCCGAGGACAAGCCGGGCAATAAGGCCGTAGTGGTCGCTGGCGTACAGCGTCGAATCGTTCTTGGCGGGACGGTTGAAGGCCAGATCGACGCTGCTGGCGGTCAGGCGTCCCCGGAGCCAGATGTAGTCGACGCACTTGGGATCACCGGTTTCCATCCCTTCGGCTTGAATCCCGGACGGCCAGGTGACCCCCGGCTCAACCCCGTGAATCGAGACGTGGGCAGACACATAGCCGGCCGAGGTCATCCCGGCGTATGCAGGTTCCGCCGGTGGCGCATTGAAGTCCCCACAAACAATTGCGCCGTCGGCCTGCGGAGCGGCATCGAGCCATCTCACAATCTCATTCACCTGGACGAGTCGCTCGTCCGCGTCGTCTGGCCGGTGATGAAGATGCGTCGTGACGACCCACATCGTCAGATTTCCCGGGAGCAGCACCAGGGTCCGTAGGGCGCAGCGACCATTTGAAAGCCGAAGCTCTTCACTCACCTCGACGTTCCCGAGCCCTATCAGGAGGCCGTTGCCGAACTCCGGGTAACGGCGGCTCCGGGCATCAAAGAGACGGTAGGTATGCCCCGGGGCCGCCGCGGCCAGCAGCTCATCCTGGCGCTCTTCGAGATAAGCGGCCTCCTGAATTGCGGCAATGTTAGGCTCCAGCCGGGCAAACTCCGCTGCCAGCAGCGGCTTGCGCTCTTCGTAGCGGTCGAGGATGTTGCGCAGGTTCAGGGTCAGAAGCGTGAATTCGACCGTCATCATTCTCCGCGTTCCGGGCGCTCGTGGTAGTAAAAGTGAGTATATCCGGCCCCTCCGAATATTCGGGACGTCTGTCTTTTGGTGGTCGAGCTACCTAGGAGCAGCTACTCGTTCCATCGACCGACCAGGGGAGAGTGCACATGAGAACCGCCCGCCGGTTACTATGTTCCGGACCCCTTAGGAGGGCTGGATGGCGAGTGCCCCGATCTTGGTCGGCAGCCGCGTAACCCTTCGCCCGCCGAACGCGGGCGACAAGGCAACGAGGCTGAGGTTGGGCAGAGACCCGAGCATCGTCCGGGCGCTCGGTGGAGATGCGGAGGGCGTGATGTCTCCACTGACCGTTTCCGAGGTGGAACGATGGTACGCGACAGTCCGGGACAGGGACCACTACTGGGTCATCCAACTCGAGGGCAATTACGTCGGCGGAACCTTCCTTCACTCCTTCGAGGAGCATGAGAAAAAAGCTGCCTTCGCGCTTGGCATCGACGATCCTGAGCTCCTCGGGCATGGTCTCGGAACCGAGGTCGTCAACTTGGCGATGACTCATGCCTTCGAAACGCTCGGGCTCCACCGCGTATCTGTGCGGGTTCTCGAATACAACATGCCGGCGATTCGCTGTTTTGAGGGCTGTGGTTTCAAACACGAGGGAACCGAGAGAGAAAGTAGCCTCGTGGACGGCGAGTGGCAGAACGACATCCTGATGGCAATTCTCGAGGATGAATTTCGGGCTTCCCGATCCTGAGCGCGACCGCAGGCTTTAGAGTCGCGCCAGTCGCGATGCAGCCTCGGCGAGCGTTTCATTAGATTTGGAAAAGTGAATCTCACCAGGTAACCGCCAACGCCCGGGTCGTTGTAGAAGCTCGACCCTGGGACAGCAGCAACGCCGATATCCTCGATCAGGCGGATAGCGAAATCTGTGTCGCTGCCGCGAAAGTCGAACCCCGAAAAGTCCGCCATGATGTAGTAGGCGCCCTCGGGTTGATGGCATCGGAACCCGCACTCACGAAGGGACCCCAGAAGCAGCTCCCTCTTCCCCGCGTAGCTCTCGCGGAGCTCGGGATAGTACGCGCGGGCTTGTTCCATCGCCGCCGCCGCGCCTTCCTGGAGTGGGGCCGGGGCGCCGACGGTGAGGAAGTCATGCACCTTCCTTATCGCGGCACTTAACGGCGGGGAGGCTATAACCCAACCGATTCTCCAACCAGTGACACTGAAGGTCTTGGAAAGCCCGCTGATGGTGATGGTGCGATCGGCCATGCCGGAAAGAGTTGCGATGGGAATGTGTTCCCCTCCATCGAAGATGATGTGCTCGTAGATCTCGTCGGTGATGCAAAGGACATCCCTCTCCCGACACTCTGTGGCGATCATCTCCAGCTCGCTTCTGGAAAAGACTCTCCCAGCGGGGTTGTTAGGAGTATTAACAATGATCGCTCTGGTACTCGGTGAAAAGGCTGCTCTCAGCTCCTCAGGGGCGAACCTGAATTCGGGGGGGACCTGAGAGTCACGTAGACGAGCTTCGCCCCGCTCATGGCGGCGTCAGGGACGTAGTTTTCGTAGAACGGCTCGAACACGATCACCTCGTCCCCAGGCTCCACCAGGGCCAACATGGTCGCCATCATGGCCTCAGTCGCACCGCAGGTGATCGTCACATCGGTTGCTGGATCGAGATCGAGGCCGTAGAAGATGCCGGCGTTTTCGACGACGGCGTTACGCAGCCGCTCGGCGCCCCATGTAATGGCGTACTGATTCAGGTCTCCCTCGATCGCTTCGACCGCCGCACGCTTTATGAAGTCAGGCGCGGGGAAGTCAGGATATCCCTGGGCGAGGTTCACCGCGCCGTGCATCATCGCCCGCCGAGTCATCTCGCGGATCACCGACTCCGTGAACACGGACGTGCGAGCGGCGGCCCTCGATGAGGCAGTACCCATTCTGAGATTCTAGACGGGCGGCTGTGCGCGAGCGCCAATCGACGTCATAACTCCTGACTCACCGCTACTGGAGCGCACCGGACGAGGCAATTACCGCGACTTCTTCGTCACTCAGCCCGAGGAGGTGGGTCAGCACGTATTCGTTGTGCTGTCCAAACGTCGGCCCGGGACGATCGTTTGATGCAGGTGTCGCAGAGAATACCATTCGTGAACCCTCGATCAATACCTCGCCAAGCTCGGGATGTTCGACGGTGGCCCAGTGTCCCCGGTGATTGAGCTGAAGGTCGCCGATCAAGTCCTCGCTGACCGAGGCCCTGTGTACCGGCACCCCGACCGGAACGAGGAGGTTCTCAATTACCTCTGCCTCCATTCCGTTCGTCCAGGCGGAAATCTCATCCTCGAGCGCCGAGCTGTTCTTCAGCCGCTCTTCGAGAGTGGAAAATCGCGGGTCTGAGAGCCACTCTCTGCGACCGGCTGCTGCTGCAAGTGACTCCCACTGCTCCTCGGTCTCAGTCGCAATGGCCACCCAACGATCCTCACCGACGACCGGAAACACGCCGTGTGGAGCGAAATGCAGCGAAGCGTTTCCGAGGCGCGACAATACGCGACCGTTGACCGTGTAGTCGAGGACGGCGGGGGCGAGAAACCCGATCGAACCTTCGGCCTGAGAGAAGTCGATATACTGGCCTTCCCCGGTCCTGCGGCGGTGGTCAAGCGCCGCCAGAAGAGCTGCGACTTCGAATTTCGGGACCACATAGTCGGTGTAGGCACCAAAGGGAGCGGCCGGCGGCCTGTCGGGCCATCCGACGATCTCGCCGAACCCCGCGAACTGCGCGCCCATTGTTCCGAAGCCAACCACCGACGACTGGGGTCCCGTCTGCCCGTTGAGGCAGGAGCTCATCATGATCAACCCCGGGTTGATTTCCCGGAGGTGCTCGTAGTCGAATCCCATTGCTTTCATAGCCCCAGAAGCGAAGCTTTCGGTGAGTACGTCAGCCCATTGGACAAGCTTGAAGAAGACTTCCCGGCCAGCGTCCGACTTGAGATCGAGCGTGACTCCGAGCTTTCCCGCCGCGGTGCAGGCGAATAAACCCGAGCGCTCCGGTCCCGGCACGCCGTCTTTGAAAGGCTGAAGAGTACGGGAGGTGTCGACAAGGGTCGTACTTTCGATCTTGACGACCGTGGCGCCGTAATCCGCGAGGTATCGGGTCGCCTCGGGACCCGCCACCACCCACATCAGGTCAAGCACCTTTACGCCTTCGAGCGGAAGAGCTCTGCTGGCGGGCAAAGAAGGCGCAGGAGCGTCGCTCTGCTCGCCAGGAATGATCTCGTCGTTGTGCTCACCTAGGAGCGGCGGTCGACGCCGGAACTGGATGGGCGTCCCTTCCAGGCAAGAAAACGGCCCCGGGTGAGTGATTTTCCGCCCGAGCTCAGGATGTTCGACTTCCTGCCAGAAGCCACGGGCCGAGAGCTGCTCGGAGCTGAGCAGTTCGTCGATTGTGACTATGGGGGCAATAAGAAGGTCCTTCTCACGGGCCAGCTCGAACAGTTCTGCCTTCGTGTAGTTTGCGGTGAAGCTAGAAACGAGCTCGATGACGCGAGCGAGCTCACTTACCGGCTCTTCGCCGGAAACGAGCAGTGGAATGTAGCCGATCCAGTCCTTGCCCCGAGTTACCTCATCGCAATACCCGCGTTCGAACAGGACGTCCATGAGCCTCTGGGTGAACGGCCCAATAGCCGAGCCGAAAAAGAAGCTCACCGACACGTATCCGTCCTTCGCAGGGTTGATGAGACGAATCGGTATGGAACCGACAAGAAGACCGCCCGCGTAGCGCTTCGTTGGGGCATCTCCCCAGGCTGATGAAAGGATGTAGTGTTGAGCGGCGAGCATCGTCGCCGCCTGGGCCGACACGTCCACGTGCTGGCCCAGGCCATCTCGTTCCCGCGCAAAGTGGGCGATCAGCGCCCCCGCCGCGCCTTCGGCGGCACGGTGCCCGGTCGTGATCCCCGGTCATCTGGAGGACACCCGAGGAAGCGAAGACCGTCAGCTCGCTGGCTGGCCACTGCGACTTCGGCCCCGAGTGGCCAAACGGCGTCAGGGAAACCATCACTAATCGCGGATTCACCGCAGCAAGTTCGTCGTAGCCGAGACCAAGTTCTTCGAGGTAGCCGGGCATGAACGACTCGATCAGGAAGTCGGCCCCCCGTACCAGGTCCAGAAGATGTCCTCGGCCGTCCCGAGATTCGATATCGAGGATGATGGACCGCTTGTTTCGGTTATAGGCCCAGAAATTGAGACTGTGATCCGGGTGCACCACGTCGTCCGCATAGGGACCAGAATGGCGGGACCGGGAACCACTCTGGGGTTCGACCAGAATGACGTCCGCCCCCAAATCACCAAGAATCTGACCGCAGAGCTGGCTGCCACCATCGGACAGGTCAATGACTCGATAGGGAGAAAGCATCTCACCCTCCGCCGATGAATTTGTCTGTCGGGATATTACAAGGGCACCGCGAAAGTTTGAATGTCCCGGTGAGAGGGAAAGTCATTCAGCGGCGGTGTACAGACCATGCTCGCGGATGTAAGCCTCGACGGTGTCCGTCACCAAGTACCGCACCGGCCGGCCGGCGATGAGCCTGGCACGGATACTGGTTGACGTGATGTCCACCCTCGGCATGTCCACCGTTCGGGCGCGAACCCACTCGGGGACCGGATGACCGTCCGCACGGGGAGCGACGAGCACAGTCGCCAGTTCTGCAATTCGCTGAGGAGACCTCCAGCGCCCGATCTCGGCGACGCTGTCAGACCCAAGCAGGACGAAGAGCTCTCCGGCCCCTTCACTTCGAGCCAACTCGGGCGCAAGCTCCTCGAGCGTGTCTACGGTGAACGTTCGCCCCGATCTCTGCACCTCCCGCCCATCGACGGCAAACCGCTCATTACCAGCGACAGCAAGTCGGGTCATTGCCAGTCGGTCCGGGGAGGGTGAGGTTTCAGCTCGCTCGGAAACGGCAGGAAACCCGCTACCGGGCCGCCGATGATAGGGATCACCTGCTGGCACAAAGAGCACGCGATCGAGTTCGAACTGGGCCGCTGCTGAATTGGCCAGCAGGAGGTGCCCCAGGTGAGGCGGATCGAATGTGCCACCGAGCATTGCAACTCTCATCGAGACTACGTTTACGCCAATGACCGGCCGCGAGCCAGCGGTAACCCGGCCCCACCCGGGCGAGAACGCCAATTTGACCCCTTTTGCCCGGATCTCTACGATCCAGATAGGGGTCTAGCACTCTCAGGTGGAGAGTGCTAGATTGGAAAATCTGAGGATTGCCAATGGCCTTGTCGGAGCGACGTTCGAGCATTCTGCGCTTCATCGTGGACGATTACGTCGCGAGCGCTCAGCCGGTTGGCTCGCAATCTTTGGTATCGCGGCATGACCTCAAACTCTCGAGCGCCACTGTGCGAAATGAGATGGCGGCTCTCGAGAATGAGGGAATGATCACACACCGCCACACCTCGGCGGGTCGATTTCCTTCGAGTCGCGGCTACCGCTACTACGTCTCAAGCCTTATGGATGAACGGGAGCTCAGCCGCAAGGAACAAATGACAATTCTTCACCAGTTCCATCAGAGCTCTCGCGAGCTCGAGGACTGGGTAAAGCTTGCCACGAGCGTTCTGGCCCATTCCCTCAATTCTGTTGGCCTCGCTACGCAACCCACGGTCAACGACATCCATCTCAAGCATCTGCAGCTTGTGGAGGTCTCAGAAACCCGTACATTGCTCGTCGTCGTGACCAGCGACGCGAAAGTTCACCAACACACGCTTGAGTTCGCGTCTGCTGCAAGTCAGGAACAACTTTCGGGCATCGCCGCACGGTTGAGCTCTGAGTTCAGCGGGTGTCGCGCCTCTGAAATTGCTGAAAAAAAAGCGGATGAGTCCCGCACAGAACTCGAAACTTTCATTATCGCCAACGTCGCCAACTTACTCATCAGTGAGGAGGTCTCGTCGGTTGAGGTACCGACGATCGACGGAATTTCTGAGCTGCTCAGACAGCCGGAGTTCGAACACGGAGAGAAGGTTCTCGACACCTTGGAGGCGGTGGATGAGCGCCGGCTACGAGACGCTATCCCCTCCGAAGCGCTCAACACATCAGGGGACGTCGCCATCGTGATTGGTGACGAGAGCGACCAGAGTCCGTATCGCAACATGAGCTTCGTCCTCACGCGCTACGGCTCCAAGGATGGGCCGTCCGGTGTGCTGGGTATCCTCGGTCCGACACGGCTTCCCTACGGGGATGCTGTAAGCCACGTGCGCTACGTACGTGATCTCCTCAGCGAGCTGCTGCGGCAGTTCTACGGCGAGGCCTGAGGCCGACCCACGGCCTTGGCTGGAGGAACGATGGTAGACGAGAGCGATGGCAAGATGACGGACCGGCGTGCATCGTCGCGAACGGGATCCGACGACTCGGACAACGAAAAAGAAGATGAACTCGCAGAACCAGAGAAGGAACCAAACGAAATAGACAACATGACCACCGAAGAGCTGAGGGAGGCTCTGGCCACCGAGCGCGAGCAAACGGAAGCGAACCTCCGTCAGTGGCAGCGGGCCGCGGCCGACTACCAGAACCTCAAGCGGCGTTCCGAGCAGGAGAAAGGCGAGTCGACTCGCTTCGCGCAGATCGCCATCGTCATCAACCTGTTACCGGTATTCGACGATCTCGACCGCGCTATGGCAACGGTTGATGCTAGCCTCGCAGGTCTCAACTGGGTACAGGGGGTTTCAGCGATTCACAGGAAGTTCGCCGGCGCTCTCCAGGCCATGGACGTACAGGAGATCGAAGCTGACGGACAGCCATTCGATCCTGATCGACATGAAGCCATGGGCCAGGCGGCCGGCGAAGAGGGGAAGATCGTACACGTAGTCGAGAAGGGCTATCAGCTCGGCGACCGTGTGATGCGCCCGGCGATGGTGATCGTCGGTAACGGAGAGGATCCTGGCGCCGACTCCGACGAGGCGGAATGACCAGAAGATGACACGAACCAAGAGTACAGCCGATCAGGCCCCGAGCGGGCCACGGAGGAATTAAATGGGCAAAGTTATCGGAATCGATCTCGGCACGACCAACTGCTGCGTGTCCGTCATGGAAGGCGGCGAGCCAGTCGTCGTGCCGAACGCCGAGGGAGCACGTACGACGCCGTCCGTCGTAGCGATCACCAAGACCGGCGAGCGTCTCGTAGGTCAGGTGGCAAAACGACAGGCCATCACCAATCCCGAGAACACAATCTTCAGTATCAAGCGGTTCATGGGCCGCAAGCGAAGCGATCCCGAAGTGGAGCGGGACGTCGAACTGGTTCCGTACGACGTAACTGCCGCGGATAACGGCGACGTGCAGGTGAAGCTGGGCGACCGTGCCTATAGCCCGCCGGAGGTCTCCGCGATGATCCTCCAGAAGCTGAAGGCCGACGCGGAGGCGTATCTCGGCGAGACGGTCACCGAAGCAGTCATCACAGTCCCAGCCTATTTTAACGACGCTCAGCGGCAGGCCACGAAGGACTCCGGCAGCATCGCTGGACTAGAGGTCGCCCGGATCATCAACGAGCCGACCGCCGCTTCCCTCGCCTACGGTCTCGAGAAGAAGCACGACGAGGTTATCGCCGTGTACGACCTCGGCGGTGGGACCTTCGATATTTCGATCCTTGAGCTGGGCGAGGGGACCTTCCAGGTCCTCTCAACCAACGGCGACACACACCTCGGCGGCGACGATCTCGATCAGCGAGTCATTGACTGGCTGATCGGCGAGTTTAAGTCGGCCGAGGGTATCGACCTGCGAAACGATCGGCAGGCGCTGCAGCGACTCAAGGCGGAGGCCGAGAAGGCCAAGATTGAGCTGTCGAGCGCTCAGCAGACGGAGCTCAATCTCCCGTTCATCACCGCTGATGCGAATGGGCCCAAGCACCTCAATCTGACGCTCACCAGGGCCAAGCTCGAGCAGCTGGTCGGCGACCTCCTCCAGGGAACACTTGAGCCGGTGCGCAAGGCTCTGGCCGACGCGAGCAAGGAGCCCGGCGACATCGACGAGATCGTCCTCGTGGGAGGGCAAACGCGGATGCCATCGGTTCAGGAGATTGTCACTGAGTTTTTCGGCAAGGAGCCTCACAAGGGTGTAAACCCTGATGAAGTCGTTGCCATCGGGGCAGCGGTTCAGGCGGGCGTTCTCCAGGGCGAAGTGAAGGATGTCCTTCTGCTGGACGTCACGCCTCTGACGCTCGGGATTGAAACCCTGGGCAGCGTGATGACCTCAATCATTCCACGCAACACAACCATCCCGACAGCGAAGAGTCAGGTCTTCTCGACGGCTGCGGACAACCAGCCGAGCGTCGAAATCATCGTACTCCAGGGCGAGCGTTCGATGGCCGCCGACAACAAGCTGCTGGGCCGCTTCATCCTCGATGGGATTCTGCCCGCGCCCCGTGGCGTCCCGCAGATCGAGGTGACCTTCGATATCGATGCCAATGGAATCGTCTCGGTTTCCGCCAAGGACCAAGGAACCGGGCGAGAGCAAAAGATTACGATTCAACCCTCGAGTGGTCTCACCAAGGACGAAATCGACAAGATGCAGCAGGAGGCCGAGCTGCACGCCGATGAGGACCGCAAGCATCGCGAAACAATCGAACTCAAGAACACCGCAGACAGCATGGGCTACCAGGCCGAGCGAACCCTGAAGGAGAACGAAGACAAGGTCGACGAGGCTCTCAAAGAAGAGGTCGAATCCAGGATCAAGGACGTCCGCGAGGCGATCGAAGCTGACGACCCGGAGCGGATACAAACGTCGAGCGAAGCCCTGGGCATCGTCATGCAAAAGATCGGCGAGGCTATCTATGGCTCGGGTGCCTCCGGAGAAGGCCCGCCGCCGGGTGACGGTCCGCCGCCGGGTGACGATCCGCCGCCGGGTGACGGTCCGCCGCCGGGTGACGGTCCGACGGACGGAGGCGCTGGGGGCGCCGGCGCTTCAGAAGAGGGCACAGTAGAAGGAGAATTCCGCGAGGTCTAGACCGGCGGAGCGTCCCTTTTCAACCATGGCTCATCGCCGGGATCCAAGAGAACACGAGCGAAGAGTCACTCGGAGTCGTGCGACGCTACCTGGAGACCTCCACCTCGGGGAACTTCGATGCAGCCCGCCCCCTCATAGCCGACGATTTCAAGCTCTCTGGCCCGATGATCAGGCTGAGATGCTCTCTGCCTTTCTGGACGAAAAGGCCCGCTCATTCCCTTCCTTCGGGGCCACAGGCTGCTGCAACAGTGAGCCGACGGCAACGAAGTCTACTCGGTCAAAGAGCTGCTGCTGAAGAGCCCGGCGGACTCGGGATCAGTCCGAATAGTCGAACGAAATCTCCTCGAAGACGGGCGGGGCAAGTCATCTCGCCTCTTCTTCGACACAGCGTCGTTCGCGAAGTTGATGACCCAAGGTCTAGGGTTCGGTTGATCAGCTGGAGCGGGAACCCGAGATATTCTGAAGCTTCCGCCAGTGATGCTCGGTTTCGATACGACGGATCGTTCCTGAGCGTGCGCGCATCACCAGCGACTCACTCTTGGCGCCGCCCGCGACATATTCAACACCTCGGAGCAGGTCTCCCGTGGTAATCCCGGTGGCGGCAAAGAAGACATCATCACCATGGATGAGATCCTCAAGTTTGAGCACCTCGGTGAGATCCAAGCCACGCTCCCGGGCGAGCTTACGATCCTCGTCATGCCTCGGCCACAGGCGGCACTGCATATCCCCTTCGAGCGCTTTGATGGCGCTGGCCGCGATCACTCCCTCCGGCGATCCACCGATGCCGAGCAGCATGTCCATGCCGGTCCCGGGCATGGCCGCCATAATCGCCCCCGCGACATCCCCATCGGTGATGAAGCTAGTGCGAGCCCCACACTCACTGACAGCCGTAGCGGCCGATGTATTCCGGTCGCGGTCGAGGATGACCACCGTCACCTCGGTGGGAGCGATGTCTTTTGCCTTCGCAACCTGCTCGATGTTCCAGGAGATCGGGGCCGAGAGATCGATAGCTCCCTTCGCCTCGGGGCCAACGGCGATCTTTTCCATGTAAAAGATGTCACGCGGGTTATACATGCTCCCGTGCGGCCCGACGGCCACCACGCTCAGAGCGTTGGGACGCCCAACCGACAGCAAGCGCGTGCCGTCGATCGGGTCCACCGCCACGTCAACCTGAGGGCCCTGACCGTTGCCTACGCGCTCTCCGTTGAAGAGCATCGGGGCCTCGTCCTTCTCTCCTTCGCCGATGATGATCACGCCGTCCATATCGACGGTGTCCAGCATCATCCTCATGGCGTCGACTGCCGCGCCATCGGCAGCATTCTTGTCACCCCGCCCCATCCACCTCGCGGCGGCCAGCGACGCTGCTTCTGTGACTCGAACGAGTTCCATTGCAATGTTGCGGTCAGGAACCTGTTCCTCGCGGGGCATACTTTTGAACCTCGTGTTGAGTGCCTGCATCGTAGCAGGCGACGAATTTATGGATTGACCCCTAGCTCGCCCGCGACCGGCTTGAGCGCCTCGGCCACAAACAAGATGTGTTCGTTCAGGTCGACGCCCAAGTCCTCGGCACCTTTGATCAGATCTTCGCGGTTGACTGAGCGGGCAAAGCCCTTGTCCTTCATCTTCTTGCGAACGGAGGAGGCTTTGAGGGTAGAAAGGGACTTGTCGGGCCTCACCAGGGTGCAGGCGATCACAAATCCGGTCATTTCGTCACAGGCATAAATAGCCCGGGCCATGTCTGACTTGTACTCCAGACCGAGGAAGGGCGCGTGACAGAGGATCGCGTGGCGAATGTCTTCCGGCACGCCTCGCTCCTCCAGGATCTTGGACCCTTCCCGGGGGTGCTGCTCCTCGTTTGGGTGGATTTCCCAGTCGAAATCGTGGAGGAGTCCCGTAATACCCCACTTCTCCTCATCCTCGTTGAGCTTGCGAGCATAGGCGCGCATCACTGCTTCGACCGAGACACCATGCCGCCGATTTCGTTCCTCCTTCGAAAACTCGAGGAGAATCTTCCAGGCATCTTCCCGATTGAATGTAGACATGCAGGAAGTATAGCCACGAGCCCGGGCGGGCGGGCGTCTTGAGAGAATCAGGCCCACCGGCTCCGGTTGCGGGTGACCCCCGTCCTCTCTGTGAGCCTCCCAAGCGTCCAGGCTGCCCGCTCCACCGTCGGGAAAACAGCGAGCCCTCTGCCCACCAGGTCCGTTCGAATCGAATCGATCAGCTCGCACTGCCAGTCTTTGCCAAACTCGCTTGGGCCCAGGACAACAGTCACCGGTTTGGAAGAATCCTCCACGATCGAAGCCAGGCGGTCGCAGGCGTGCCGAAGCCGCTCCGGGGCGTCGGGCCGTCCCAGGAACCACTCCTCCCCCACGTTCGCGATCCCAAAGTCGTAAGCGTCGCTCGCGAGCATCCATTCGAGAAGGCGGTTTGAGGACAGCCCCGTCCCGGCCAAGATGGACTGGTCAACGGGATTGCCCACCCAGGACCCCAGCTGAGGTGCACGTTCATGCACCTGGTCCTTCACCGACTGCGGCAAGGGTACGATTTCGAGGCCGTTCTCTTCGCAAGCATCCGCCGACTGGACGCTTCGTCCCCCACCACCCCCAACCACCGCTGTCCGCGTCCCCCCAATTCGACCGAGGATGGAGGCGCCGAGGGACAGGTCGATCAGCTGCTCCTGGCTGCGGGCCTCTATTCCGCCGGCCTGGTGGATCGCCGCTGACCAGATCTCGTGACTACCTGCCAGCGCCGCGGTGTGGGAGGCAGCGGACTTTGCGCCCGCCACCGTACGCCCCGCTTTGTGGATGATCACCGGCTTCTTTGCTGCTGCCAGCTTGAGTGCCCGAAAGAACTCAGCCCCGGCGGGCACGCCCTCGACATACGCCCCGATCACGGCGGTTTCACTGTCTTCGGCCAGATAGCGAAGAAGAACCGCGGGAGTCAGGTCCATCCCGTTTCCATAGTTCACAACCTTGCCCAACCGGAGACCGCGGGCCGAGCCACGGACTATTATCTCGACCGCGTTGTTACCGCTCTGGCTGAGAACCGCGACACCTCCCCCGCTCTTGGGGAGATCGGGCCGGAAAGAGAGACCGGCGGCGGGGTGGTGAACACCCATCCCATTGGGTCCAAGGATTCGAACCTTCATGGCAAGAGCCCGCGCCTCCACTTCTCGCTCGAGCTGCGCCGCCTCGGCGTCTCCGGTCTCCGAGAACCGCGCCGTGAATAGATGCAGGAACGGGACAGCTTTTTCGCCGCATTGCTCGATCACCCCCAAAACCGCCGACGAGGGAACACACGAAATTGCCAAGTCGACCGGTACGGGAACCTCAGCCAGGGAAGCGAACGCCGGGTAACCGTCCACATCTCCTCCCCTGGGATTCACGGGGTAGACGTCCCCTGCAAACCCGAACTCGCGCAGGGAGTGAACGTAGTCATACCCTGGACTGTCCACGTTGGAGGAAGCTCCAACCACCGCCACGGAGCGGGGATGGAACAGTCGCGTTAGGTCGTCGCCTCGACTCACGACGTGCATTCTACCCATGTGCGATTTGAGGGCTGCGCAAGGCCGGGATAGCGTTGGGATGATGAACCCGGAAGCGATCTTCTTCGACATGGACGACACACTGCTCGACGCCGTCGCGGCGGCGCAGGAGTCGTGGGATCTCGTATGTTCCACGTTCGGTCCGCGGTTGGGCTGTGAACAGACAGCGTTGAGAGACGCGATCCGGCGAGAAGGCAGCGAATTCTGGAAAGATGAGGCAAGCGTAGAACTCCAGTGGAGAACCCGGCTGCTCGACGCAAGGGAGGCAATCGTGAAAGCAGCCTTGGAGACGGAAAGTTGGGACACCCGCATGGCCCAACCCATCGCTTACATGTACGAAACGGAGCACCGCGCTCGGCTCGGGCCCTTCGATGACACACATAACACCCTTAGGGCGCTCCGCGACGGCGGCTGCCGGCTCGGGCTGATAACAAACGGACCTAGGAATCTCCAGCGCGACAAGATTCAACGTTTTCGCCTGGGTCACTTTTTCGACTCAATCGTTATTGAAGGCGAGTTCGGGGTCGGAAAACCTCACCCGGACATCTTCCGGCACGCGTTGAACGAAGTCGGTGTCCGCCCGGACCGAGCGTGGCACATCGGCGACAACCTCTACGCCGACATCGGGGGGGCACAGGGAGCGGGGATCCACGCTGTCTGGATTCACCGCGACCGGCTCGAATTGAAGGAGAATACGACGCACGTACCGGATCGCGTGGTCGGGCACCTGCGCGAGCTTCCCGCGATCATATGCGACTGACCGCGGGGCCAACAAAACAGGCCTCTACTTTGTGGAGACAAGCTCGACTTCGAAGATGAGGTCTGCCCCCGGGGGTATCCCGGATCCGGTTGGGGGTTCGGAGCCGTATGCAAGGTCGGCCGGGATGTAGAGGACCCGCTGACCGCCTTCCTTCATGGTCTCGATGCCCTCCGCGAGACCGCGGGGAACCACTCGGGCCAACGAAAAGCTGATCGGTTGGCCGCCGTCGGTGGAGTCAAAGACTGATCCATCTTCGGCCAGCATCCCCGTGTAGTGGACAGCTACCAACCGGTCAGGCCGCGGCGCATCGCCGGTTCCGACAACGACGTCGATGTAGGAGAGACCGCTCGCGGTTGTGGTTGACTTAGTGAAGTCAAACAACTCGTCCCCCTGGGCCGTCGGCATAGGAGCAACGGTGGCCGGGTTCACCGTCGGACTTCCGCCAGAGGTGGTTGCGGTTGAGTCAGGCGATGAAGTTGGCGTTGGATCATCGTCGTCATCACTTCCGCATGCTCCAAGAGGAAGCAAAACCGCAACAAGCGATAGGAGATGCCAGCGAGTTATCCGCACTCCGACAGGGTAGGGAGGCTTGCCAGACCTGCAACCTTTGATTGCAATTTCCCGGTAACACTGTAGCCAGTGGACCGAGCGAACAGTGGACTTGCTCATCATTGAACCCCGCTCCGACCTGGCGCGAGCAGCTCGGCCGCCGGGCACAGAAAAGCCCGGCCGGTGCCGACTAGGAGGGGCGGGCACCGACCGGGCGCAGCCAGAACAGCCGGTTATCAGTCGGTAACCGGCGACCTTTCAGGGGGAGCCTCGTTCACGAAAGTCGTGATCCGGTCGTGGGCATTAGCTTTCAGCTCGTCACCCTTCTCTCCCTCAAGCTTCCCATCTGCAACGACAGCATCGATCCGGTCGTGGATGGGAGCGACTGTCGCGTTGATGATGTCGGCGACCATCCCGCCTGCGCGGAGAAGTTCACTCAGCTCTTCGAGTGGAATCCCGGCGGTCGAAGCGTCGACCAGTTGCTCTATCCCGATATGCGCGGGGCGATCGCCCCGATGATCCGAGGGCGGTCGGTCCGTTCCCGGCGGCTCGCCCTTATCGTGCTCAAGACCTCCGTCGACGAGCCGCGGCAGCCCTTCCTCGGCCGCTGCGAGCGCTCGGTCAGCCTGGTCCTGAGTGATTTCGCCGGCCGCTACCCTGGCGTCTAATTC